>JAEEGL012948633.1_pt1 | contig 74399 bp, 61 predicted proteins | sample 9134231 | NCBI WGS metagenome assembly JAEEGL01 (sample SAMN16246548, study PRJNA631951) | gut metagenome | biome: gut microbiome; feature: rumen; material: fiber-attached | host: Bos | place: Iran: Karaj | collected 2018-10 | reverse complement strand
GTAACTATATCTCTTCCACCTTAAAGAGCAATCCTTTGCTGCTACGCTTGCGTTCATAGCCTATTTTAGTTGCCCACAGCGCGGATTTGTGGCAGGAGCTGGCGCGTGGCGTCGGCTCCTGACTGAATCATACGGGCTGCGATCTTGTTGCGAAAGCTGGTAACATCGTAGTCTGGCAGATGGGGATGGATAAGGATATCGGCCTGCTGTTTATTGGCGATATACTTCTCAATGTCAGGACGGTTCAGGATCCAGTTGAGAATGCCACCCACGCCTATGAGGTCGGCAAGGGCGGAGAGTGCCGACAGGTCTGTCTGCTTATGAGGCTTCTGATCATTCTGCTGCAAGTCGACGGCGATAACGATGTCTGCCCCCATCTCCCTACAGACATCGACGGGCAGATTGTTGAGCATACCGCCATCAACGAGCTTACAACCACCTCTGTCTACGGGCTTGAACACGCCTGGGATGGCCATCGAGGCTCTCATGGCCTGCGCCAGCTTACCCTCACGGAGTATTACCTCAGAGCCGCTGCGGATGTCGGCAGCCACACAACAGAAGGGAATCTTGAGCGAATCGAAGCTGGAACAGCCTTTCGCGCTGGCCATCGAGTCGAGCAGGTGTTCAATCTGTCCGCCTTTCATCACACCCCACCCTTTCGACCGACGGTCGCGAATAGGGAAACCGAATACATAGGTCACGTCGTCGACGGTCGTATAGGGCTCGTTAGCCAGCGAGGCCTTGCGGTCAGTGAGCAGCGTGAGCCACTCCTGGGTCTGGAACATCGTCTCGAGTTCCGCAGCGGTATAGCCTGCCGCATAGAGACCTCCCACGATGGAACCTATCGAGGTGCCAACGATATAATCCACTTGGATGCCCGATTCTTCGAGCACCTTCAACACACCAACTTCTGCGGCACCCTTGGCACCGCCGCCTCCCAGCGCCAGTCCGATCTTCGGACGGTCGGCCAATGCCGGCATCATCAGCGCCAGGCATAACACCATATTGAGTATTCTCTTCATATCAGCATTTCCATTTGAAGCCGCAAAAGTAGCAATTATTTCCCAAATAGCAAAGGAAATGAAAAAATAATTGTAACTTTGGCTTCGCCGAAGGTACTCACGTTCGGAAATGCCCAAATAAATTTGGCATTTCGCTCACTTATTCGTACCTTTGCACCATAAATAACAAAAAGACCATCGATATGAAACTAAAAAGGCTATTCTTAGGAGTGCTGGTGCTCGTGGCTGGGCTGAACGGTCTGGCACAAAACCAGAAGGACGTTCTGACAGAAGACCAGAAGAAGATGAACGCGTTTATCGACCAGCTGATGTCGAAGATGACCGTCGAGGAGAAACTCGGACAGATGAACCTGTTGCCTGGCACCTCGGCTACGACGGGAGAGTTGAAGAACAGTCCGCTGCTGCCATTGATAGAGCAGGGAAAGTTGGGAACGGTGCTGAACCAGAAAGGCGTAGACGGTATCCGGCAGTTGCAGGACGCTGCGAAGAAAAGCCGTCTGGGTATCCCCGTGCTCGTAGGTATGGACGTGATTCACGGCTACGAGACCATCTTCCCCATCCCCTTGGGCATGTCGTGCAGCTGGGATCTGGAGGCGATAGAGCAGGCTGCGAGGATAGCCGCCAAGGAGGCCACTGCCGACGGCATCTGCTGGACCTACAGTCCGATGGTGGACATTGCGCTCGACGCCCGCTGGGGCCGCATCGCCGAGGGCAACGGCGAGGATCCGTTCCTTGGCTCCCGGATCGCCGAGGCTTTGGTGAGGGGATATCAGGGCAACTACGGCCCAGAGAACATGATGGCCTGCGTGAAGCACTATGCCCTCTACGGCGGAGCTGAGGCTGGGCGCGACTATAACACGGTGGACATGAGTCACGTGAGAATGTACAACCAGTTCTTCCCGCCCTATGAAGCTGCCGCCAAAGCAGGGGCTGGCTCGGTGATGACCTCGTTCAATATTGTGGACTACATTCCAGCCACTGCCAACAAATGGCTCATCGACGACGTGCTGCGCAAACAATGGGGATGGAACGGTTTCGTAGTGACCGACTACGGTTCCATCGCAGAGATCACCAAGCACGGGCTGGGTGACCTGCAACAGGCCTCGGTGCTGGCCCTGAAAGCGGGCACTGATATGGACATGTGTGCCGAAGGCTTTATTAACACCCTCGAACAGTCGCTGAAAGAGGGCAAGGTGACGATGGCCGAGATCGATCAGGCCTGCCGTCGTGTGCTGGAGGCGAAATACATCTTAGGACTCTTTGAGGATCCCTACCGTTTCCTCGACCCCAAGCGCCACGAGACGGACATCTACACCACAGAGCACAGACAGGCTGCACGCCAACTTGCTGCGGAGTCGTTTGTGCTGCTGAAGAATGAGAACAGTCTCCTACCGCTGAAGAAGCAGGGGAAGATCGCGCTCATCGGACCGATGGCCGACAACCGCATCAACATGGCAGGCACCTGGGCTCCGACAGCCACCAACGAGCGCTATGCCACGCTGAAAGAGGCGATGGAGAAGGCATTAGCAGGCAAGGCGACGCTCAGCTATGCACAAGGCTGTAACTTCACCAGCGACTCCACAATACAGAAGGACGGCGGATTCTACCGGCAGACACCTTTCAAGGATGCCGAACTGTTGAAGCGCGAAGCATTAGACATCGCCCGTGATGCCGATGTCATCGTCTGCGCCATGGGAGAGTCGGCAGAGATGAGTGGCGAGTGCAGCAGCCGTGCCACGTTGGAGATGTTCGACACACAACGGGAGCTGCTGGAAGCCCTGCTCGCATTAGGCAAGCCCCTGGCGGTGCTGAACTTCGCCGGCCGTCCGACGGTACTGACATGGGAGAACTGTCACGTACCTGCCATCCTGCAGGTATGGTTTGGCGGCAGCGAGGCAGGCGATGCCATCTGCGACGTGCTCTTCGGCGACAAAGTGCCATGCGGCAAGCTTACCACCTCGATGCCTCAGGCCACAGGACAGGAGCCGCTTTACTATAACTATCTGCCGACGGGAAGACCTGTGGGAGAAGACCTGAGCACATTCTCGAAATTCGGCAGCAACTATTTCGACGTACGCAACGACCCACTGTTCCCATTCGGGTTTGGACTGAGCTATACCACCTTCGAATACAGCGACATCCACTTTAACGGACGGAAAGCATCTGTGACGGTCACCAATACAGGCGACTATGACGGCGTAGAAATCGTACAGCTCTATATTCACGACGTCGTGGCCAGCATCACCCGCCCTGTGAAGGAACTGAAAGGATTCCAGCGCATCCATCTTAAGAAGGGCGAGAGCAAGGAAGTGACGTTTGAGATCAAAGATGACCTGCTGAAGTTCTATAACAGCAGCCTCGACTACGTCTTAGAGCCTGGCGAGTTTGAGATTATGATTGGTCCGGACAGCAGCCTGAAACATCTTAAAAAGGCAGTGATGACCGTAAATTAAATGCGATAATAACACAGATATGAATATTACAGAAAGATTCTTAAACTACACGAAGTTTGACACGCAGTCGGCTGAGGACAGCCAGACGGTGCCGAGTACTGCGAAACAACTCGTATTTGCGGAGTACCTGAAAAAGGAATTGGAGCACGAGGGCCTAAGTAACGTCGAGCTCGATGACAAAGGCTATCTCTACGCCACGTTGAAGTCGAACATGAAAGGATCGGATTACAAATCCTCCCAACCAGTACCCACCATCGGCTTTATCTCGCATTACGACACCAGTCCCGACTGTTCTGGGGCAGACATCAAACCGCAGATCGTGCGCAACTACGACGGATCAGACATCCTGCTATCAGAGGGCATCATTTCGAGTCCCCAGCGATTCCCTGAGTTGCTGAATCACATAGGCGAAGACCTGATTGTAACTGACGGCCACACGCTCTTGGGAGCCGACGACAAGGCGGGCATCGCAGAGATTGTCGAGGCGATGTGCTGGCTGAGGGCCCATCCTGAGGTGAAGCACGGTGACATCCGCATCGCCTTCAATCCAGATGAGGAGATCGGCATGGGTGCCCACCACTTCGATGTAGAGAAGTTTGGCTGTGACTGGGCCTACACGATGGACGGCGGCGATGTGGGAGAACTGGAATTCGAGAACTTCAACGCCGCCAGCGCTAAGATATATATAAAAGGTGTAAGCGTGCATCCCGGCTACGCGAAGGGCAAGATGGTGAACGCCTGCCTTCTGGCGGCTGAGTTCGTGGCGATGCTGCCGGCAGAAGAGACACCAGAGCAGACGGAAGGCTACCAGGGTTTCTACCACCTGACGGGTATGCAGGCCAACGTGGAGAGCGCCAAGCTGAACTACATCATCCGCGACCACGACCGTGAGCGCTTCGAAGACCGCAAACGCACGGTCCAGAAGTGTGCAGACCAGATGAATGAGACATACGGCGAGGGAACTGTCACCTGCGAAGTGAATGACCAATACTATAATATGAAGGAGAAGATCGACCCTCAGATGCACGTCATCGACCTCGTGCTGCATGCCATGCAGGACTGTGGCGTGGCGCCCAAGGTGAAGCCTATCCGTGGCGGTACCGACGGTGCCCAATTGTCATTCCGTGGTCTCCCCTGCCCCAACATCTTCGCCGGCGGCGTGAATTTCCACGGACCGTATGAGTTTGTGAGCATCCAGTCGATGCAGAAGGCCGTCGAGGTGATTGTCAGGATCTGTGAACTGACGGCGGGATACAATTCTTAGGCTTTCATCAGGGCGTCGAGCGCCTCGATCTCACCTACCACCCAGATGATATCGCCCTCCTTGAAACGGCGGTTCGGACGGAAGGTGGAAAGGCTTTCCTTTCCCTCTTCCAGGCCGACGACCATACAACTGTACAGGTCGCGGATGCCACTCTCGATGAGCGTCTTGCCGATGAACGGACTGTCGTTGCCGATGACCAGCTGCCGCAGTTTCATCTCGCGCATCTCCATCTCCGGGTCCTCGCCGAAGCGCTCCCTTTCAAGTGCATCGCGGAAAGCCGTGAACTGTGCGTCACTACCAATCACCTGGAGCACATCGTGGGGGAAGACGATATAGTCACCGTCAGGAATATTCACACGCCGGCCACCACGCAGGATGCTGCTGATCATCACCCCATACTTCTGTCCCAGGTTCAGCTGCTTCAGCGTCTGTCCCATCCACATCGAGTCGGCAGGCACCTCAAACTCAGCAATATGGATGTCACGGTCGAGCAGGCGCCCTTCGTAGAGCGGACGCTTCTTGCCGTGCACCTGAGCCTCAATCTCACGGGAACGGAGATTCTGGATGAAGAGTCTCTCGAGCGTGATGCTGCGATGCTTGATCCAGCGGGAGAAGACGATACCCCACACCACGACGATGCCGAAGCAGATCAGCAAGGCGCTGGCAAATTGTGTCAGATAGTTGCAGATATAGAAGATGAATGCCACTGCGATAATCACACGTACCAGGATGGTGAAAATCAGCGGCAGGCGGTTGCGGTTGCTCTCCCGCCACAGAGCCTTGAACTCCTCGCTCTTGTTCTTCTTCATCACCATCGCCCGCAGGAACGGTGCGATGAAGAGTATCGTCAAGATGCCCGTAATGGCATTTGCATAAGGTCGCAGTTCCTGACCCGGCAGCAGCTTGTGCATGAAGGGCAGCGCAAAGGTGAACATCAGGGCAATGCCTGCAGACGAGAGGATAGAATATACGACGGTATTGATGCTCATCTGCGTCAGCAGCCGCTTCCAGTTACTCTGCTGCTGGGTGTGCTGATGGCTCATCGACAGATGGTTCAGCGACAGGATGAGCTTCTTGGGCAGATGGCGCTCCAGACGGGCGTAGGCCGGTGTGGCCAGACGGATCATGTAGGGCGTGAGGAAAGTGGTGATGACAGATACGGCCACGACCACAGGATAGAGGAAGTCGCTGATCACTCCCAGCGACAGTCCTAACGAGGCGATGATGAACGAGAACTCACCGATCTGTGCCATCGAGAATCCACAGCGCATGGCCGACTTCAGCGACTCACCGCCCAGCATGAACGAGATTGTGCCGAAGACTGCCTGTCCGACAAGAATCGTCAGCACCAACAACAGGATGGGCAAGGCGTACTCCACCAAGATCTTCGGATCGACAAGCATACCCACCGACACGAAGAAGATGGCACCGAAGAGGTTTTTCACCGGCTCCACCAGCTTCTCGATGCGCTCTGCCTCGACCGTTTCTGCCAGAATGCTACCCATGATGAAGGCACCGAAGGCAGAACTGAAGCCTACTTTCGTCGACGTCACCGCCATCGCGCAGCAGAGTCCCAGTGACACCACCAGCAGCACCTCGTTGTTGATGAGGCTGCGCACCCTTCTCAGGAACAGCGGGATAGCAAAGATTCCCACTACCAGCCAGAGAATGAGGAAGAAGCCAATCTTGATGACCGCCCCGATCATCTGCCCGCCCTCCAGGTCGTTACCTGTAGCGACGGCACTCAGCATCACCATCATCACGATGGCCAAAATATCCTCCAGTATGAGCACGCTCATCACCATTCCGGCGAACTGTTGCTGCCTAAGACCCAGATCGTCAAAGGCTTTATAGATAATAGTGGTCGACGACATGGCCAGCATACCGCCGAGGAAGATGCAGTCCATCTTCGTCCAGCCGAACAGGTGGCCGACGATGATGCCGAGCATCGACATCGAGAAGATGATGGTGACGGTCGAGATGATCGGCGAGGCACCCATCTTCAGGATTTTCTTGAACGAGAAGTCCAGACCCAGCGAGAACAGCAGGAACATCACGCCGATGTCTGCCCACAGGTGGATGTTCGCCATGTCGGCCACTGACGCCGTCAGCGGCATATGGGGAGACACAAGGAAACCAGCCACGATGTAGCCCAGCACCAGCGGCTGCTTCAGCCGCTTGAACACCAGCGTCACGATGCCCGCTACAACGAGTATCAGCGCCAGGTCTTGTATCATTGCAGGTAACTCCGCCATCTCTTATCTCTTATCTATTATAGTCGGCTGTCAGCTCGCAGATCTTAACGATGACCTGCATCGCCTTCTCCATCGACTGGATGCTCACGAACTCGTAGGGGCCGTGGAAGTTCACGCCGCCGGCAAAGATGTTGGGGCAGGGCAGACCGCGGAACGACAGCTGCGCACCGTCGGTGCCGCCACGGATGGGCTTCACCTTCGGAGCCACACCGACGGCCTGCATGGCGTGCAGCACAACGTCGATGACGTGCATCTGTGGCTCAATCTTCTCCTTCATGTTGTAGTACTGGTCCTTCACCTCGGCCGTCACCGTACCCTCGCCGTAACGCTCGTTCATTGCGATGACGGCGTTCTGGATGGCACGCTTGCGGTCCTCGAAGCGGTCGCGGTCGTGGTCGCGGATGATGTACGACAGCGTGGCCTGCTCCACCGTACCCTGGATGGCCGTCAGGTGGTAGAACCCCTGGTAGCCCTCAGTCGTCTCGGGTGTCTCGTCGGCGGGCAGCAGGGCGGCAAACTCCGCCGCCAGCCGGTTGGCGTTCACCATCTTGCCCTTGGCATAGCCGGGGTGCACGCTTACACCTTTTATATATATCTTCGCCGACGCGGCGTTGAAGTTCTCGAACTCCAGCTCGCCAACGTCGCCGCCGTCCATGGTGTACGCCCACTGGCAACCGAAGCGCTCCACGTCGAAGTGGTGGGCACCCATGCCGATCTCCTCGTCGGGGTTGAAGGCCAAGCGGATGTCGCCGTGCTTCACCTCCTTGTGCTCCTGCAGGTACACCATCGCCTGCACAATCTCAGCGATGCCGGCCTTGTCGTCGGCACCCAGCAGCGTCGTGCCGTCGGTGACGATGAGGTCCTCCCCCACGTGGCTCAGCAGCTCCGGAAACTTCTTGGGAGACATTATAAGGTAATCTCGTTCCTCGAATCCCCCCAGCACAATGTCTCCGCCATTGTAGTTGTTCACGATGCGGGCCTTGACGTCGGCTCCCGAGCAGTCGGGCGAGGTGTCGTAGTGCGAGATGAAGCCGATGGTGGGGATATCCTCCTTCGTATTAGCCTTCAGCGTGGCGTAGATGTAGCCCTTGTCGTCCATTACGACGTCGCTCAGCCCTTCGGCCTCCAGCTCCTTCTTCAGGTACTCTGCAAAGACCAGCTGTTTCGCGGTACTCGGCACCGTCTGGCTGTCCTCTGCCGACTGCGTGTCGTATTTCGTGTAGTTCAGGAATCTCTCTGTAATATCCATATCTTAGCGTTTTGCGCCGACAAAGGTACGAATTATTTTTGTTTTTTCTTTGTCATTTGCAGACTTTTCTGTACTTTTGCGGCCGAATTGAAACAAAACAAACTACGATTAGTCAAAAATGACAACCAAGATCTGCAAACCATTCCTTGCCCTGGCCATGCTGTGGGCATCCGTATCAGTATGGGCTCAGGAGCCTTATTTCCTACAGACATTCGACGACACCGGCCTCGTCAGCAGCGAACAGGCACAGACGGAGTTTGCAGCCAACGTTGAGGGACAAGGCGAGTGGCGCTTCAAGAACGCCTATGTCGTGCTCGGCGCTTCGATGAAGACCAACTACGTGAAGGACGGCTCGCTGGCCGACCTCCGTATGGTGAAGGGCGGCTCCTATGTGGTGACGCCCATCGTCGGCGAGGGCATCGGCAAGGTGACCTTCGACGAGGGCCGTACAAAGAAGTACATCCGCGTATACACCTCGCATGACGGTGGCCTGACGTGGACGCAGGTGCAGGAGTTCAGCAAGTCGACGGCCGAGCACAACAGCGTCAGCGTGAACGACCCGCTGGCCAACCGTGTGAAGCTGGAGAACTACAACGGTTCCAACGACTGCGACATCGACAACCTCGCCGTCTATCCCTACGACCCGGAGGCCGGAGGGGGAGGGGAGGCACCTGTCGCCGACAACGGCATCGTCGAGACCTTCTGGTGCTCACCAACGGGCGACGACCAAACGGCCGACGGCACGCTGGAAAAACCGTTCTTCTCGCTGCAGCGGGCAGTCAACCTGGCGGGGGCTGGCGACACCATCGTCATGCTCTCTGGCACGTATGTCTACGATGCCCGAGTGAACATCAGCAACTGCGGCAGCCGCGAGAAGCTCATCACCCTGAGGTGTGACGACGGACGGGCGGTGCTCGACTTCTCGGCCATGCCCTACCACAAGCACGCCGACAACCCCCAGCAGGGCATCCGTCTGACGGGCTCCTACTGGCACTTCTACCATATTGATATCTGTAACGCCTCGGACAACGGACTGCTCATAGAGCGCGAGTCGAAGGACGGCTTCCCGGAATACCAGGCACACGACAACCTCATCGAGGCGTGCAACTTCTACAAGAACGGTGACACGGGACTCCAGATGAAGAACCTCGCCGCCTTCAACAGCGTCGTGAACTGCGACGCCTACCTGAACTGTGACGAGGGCGAGGGCGATGCCGACGGCTTCGCACCCAAGCTCTCCGTCGGCGACGGCAACTACTTCTACGGCTGTCGGGCGTGGCTGAACTCTGACGACGGCTGGGACGTCTTTTACAAGAAGGACAGCGGACAGAAGGACAATGTCTGCGTTATCCTGGAGAATTGCATCGCTTACAAGAACGGATTCCTCGACCTCGACAGACTGGCGCCCGACGGCAACGGCAACGGCTTCAAGTGTGGCTCGAACCAAGGGGCGATGAACATCTACATGAACCGCTGCCTGGCCGTCTGTAACAAGGCTAAGGGCTTCGACCAGAACCATAATGCCGGCGACATCATCCTCAATAACTGCACGGGCATGACGCTGAAGAGCATTAGCGACAAGACCTACTCCTACCGCATCTACGAGGAGATAGCCGACGGCCATGAGGTGCGCCTCACCAACTGCATCGCCATCAACGACAACGACGCCACCGACAAGCGCGACAAGAACGGCGTCATCAAGGACGGCGAGCATGGGAAATACGGGCAGTACGGCCGTTTCGAGGTCGACGAGACGCTGAAGGGGCTGACGGTTGTCAGCAGCGAGTTCCAGAAAGCGGCTCCCGCACAGTTCCTCGCCGTCGACAACCACGAGGAGCTGATTGGCCCGCGCCAGCCTGACGATGCCCTGCCGGAGACAACCTTCGCCCACCTCGTCGACGGCTCGTTCCTTATCGATGCCGGTACCGCCGTCGGCGCTGCCGACTATCGTGGCATCAGCGTGGGCGGCATCAGTTATAACGGCGCTGCTCCCGACCTCGGCGCCTATGAGCACAGCCACAGCGTCACGGCGCTCTCAGCCGTCGCCCAACAGCCGGTGTCAAGTGCCCTCAGCCTCCGTCACACGGCGAGTGGCCTCCTCCTGCTGACCGTCAACGGCGAGACGACAGGTAACAACGGCGAGACGACGGGTAATAACGGCGAGACGATGGGTAACGACTTCTGTGTCAAGGGCTACGATGCCGCCGGACGCCTCCTGTTCCAGCATCCTTTCGTTGGCCGTACGACGACACTACGCCTGCCCGCCACCCAGTCCCTCATCGTACTGAAAGTGGAGAACGGCGGCCGCACCGTCGCTTGCATGAAAATCAGATAAATCTCTTATCTCTTATCTAGTATCTCTTATCTATTATCTCTTATCTATACGCGAAAGCGTATAAAAGTCCTGTCGTCGAAACCGTTGAAGCCCGGGCGGAAGCACTTCGTCGCCTGGAACGTGCCGATGTTCAGCGGGTCTTCCTCATGCTGACGGCTGAGGCGCTGCTCGCTCTCCGCAAGGGTGGGGCAGAGGAACGGATAGCCGTCCGATGCCAGCACAATCTCCCACGGACGGAAGTCGAGCGTCACCGTGCGCACCAGCTGACGGGGGATGTAGAAACCGTCGACGACGCTGTACGTGACGTTCTGCTCGCGCATCGTCTCCAGCATTCGTGGAATGATGACGGGACGGGCCGTGTCGTTGTCCAACAGCTCGTCCTGTGTCCGTCCCGCTGCCAGCTGACGGCGCACCTCCTCGGCACGCAGCGCCGCCAGCTCGGCCTCGTAGGGCTTCGGGTTGTCGTACAGCTCGCCGTCCACCAGGCATTGGCAGTCGCCCACCATCCATATCTCGCGGCACAAGCGGCTGTAAACCACCACCGAGCACGTTAGACGGTCCTCGGGGTGCTCCTGTAGCTGTGGCAGCATCCGCCGTTTGTAGTGGCTGCGGATGGCGGCTGTCACGCCAGTCAGAAACTTCTCCAGCGTCGTTTCCTTCGGCATCCGGCTGATGTGGCGTGCCACAATCTTCATGGCCTGTCGTCCGTTGGTACGCCATCGTGAGTGGCGGTAGTCCGACTTCGACGTGCTGCCGTCAATAACGGCGATGAAGTCTGGCGTCACCACCAGCCCGTCTTCGCCCTTCCCCTTAGGGTCTTTAGCTATACAGCTTTGCTCAATTACTTCCATATCGCCGACAAAGGTACGAATAAGCGAGAACAATACAAAACAAAATGCCCGCATTTTGTTTTTATTGTCGAGTGACAGTACCTTCGACATCGTCAAAGTACGAATAAGCGAGAACAATACAAAACAAAATGCCATTTTGTTGATGTTGTCGAGCGAAAAGCTAAGCTTTTGAGGTACAGGGTAGGCCTTTGGCGGTTCAAAGACCATTGTTGCCGGGTAAAAGGGTAGGGTTATTTCGATTTTGCCTATACGCAAAATGCTTTGCGCCTATACGCAAAATGTCTTGTGCCTGAACGCAAAATTTCCTCGCCTTGACTCAAAATCAAACGGCATAAAAAACAGTTGTAATAGCCGTCAGATTTCCGTGTAGATGTACGACTGCCCGAAGCGGGTCTTCTGCAGCTTGGGACTGTCGCCCTGTGTCCACTCGTCGAGCAACTTGCGGGCAGAATAGTATGTCAGTCCGCTGACGATGCTGAAGGTGTTGGCCGTGATGACCCCGCCGTGCCGCTGGATGGTGTCGTGCATCAGCTGCTCCAACCGCTCTTTGTCGGCCAGGAGCTTTGACGCGTCGGGACGGTCCACCTTACGGAAGCCGTCGTGCATCCACTCATCGATGGCCTTATGCCAAATCTTCCCAGGGTTGTAGTCCACGCCGTCGAGCTCCACGTCGTCGTGTCCCACCTTGGAAGGGTCGGTAAACTCGCCCTTCATCCGCAACTTCGGGGCAAACGAGCCGATGGGCGTGTCAATCCTGTAGCCCTTGGCCAGCATCTCGGCTGCCCAGCGCTTGAACTCCGTAAACATCAGTTCCAGCTGGCCGCGGTTCAGCAGGCTGTATTTGGCCACGTAGGCGTCTATCTGCTCCTCGGTAATGCGCATGTTGCGACCGCCAGCCGGTCTGGCAAACAGGATGTTGCGTCCGTCTTTTCCCTTCACCGGGGTGGGATAAACCTCAAAGGGCATTCCGCTTTTCTTCCTTGGCATAGTGGTATTTTCGATTTTTGCCACAAAGATACAGCTTTTCCCCGAGAAAAACAATTGTTGAATGAACCTTTTGCAAGACATCCATTAGAATTTAGGCGTTTTTCACAGTTCAAGAGATGTAAAGAGATGTAAAACAATTCGGAAGATAGAATTAGAAAGTGCTTTTCTTGGGTATCTCAAAATAATGCAGTATATTTGCAAACGAATTATATAGATTATGTATAAAACCCGCAACCTCCCCAACACCCGAATCGATGTGGCCGACGCCCTGAGAGGCATCGCCGTGGCCGGCATCATCCTGTATCACTCCGTTGAGCACTTCGACATCTTCACCAAGGAGCCGATAGTCCATACCCTGGCGTGCGACCAGACGGTGGCCGACGTGCTGGCATGGCTGCTGTCGGGCAAGATGTACGGCATCTTCGCCATGCTCTTCGGACTGAGCTTTTTCATCATGAACGACAACCAGCAGCAGAAAGGACACTCGTTCTCGGGTCGCTTCGCCTGGCGTATGTGCCTGCTGTTCATGTTCGGTATCGTCAACGTGGCCTTCTACGACGGCGACATCCTCATGCTCTATGCCTGCTACGGCCTGCTGCTCATCCCCGTCAGCTATCTGCCGTCGAAGTGGGTGTGGGCCATCATCGCCCTGCTAGCCATCCAGCCCGTGGAGCTGTTCTGCCTGCTGACGGGCACCACCATCGACCACACCAGGCTCTTCGAGATCTACAACCAGACCATCGCCCTGCACGAGCATGGCACGTTCTGGGAGAATGTGGTGAACAACGTGCGCTACGGATTTGAGCTCAATCTGCGGTTCAATGTCTTCAGCGGCCGACTGACGCAGCTGCTCTGCCTCTTCATCCTTGGTATGCAGTTGGGCCGCCAGCGGATGTTCTACAACGAGGGGCGCCATCTGAAGGTGTGGCACGGCATCCTCGTCAGCTCCGCCATCGCTGTCGTTGCGCTGAGCTTCGTGGACTTCGGACAGCTGGACTCCTGGCTCAAGCCCATCTACAACCTCACCATCCTGCTGATGATCGTCTCGGCCATTGTCTCGGCTTGGTATGCCTTTGGGGGCGTGCGTCGCGTGCTCCACCATCTGTGCATCTTCGGTCGCATGAGCCTCACCAACTATCTGCTCCAGTCCATCATCGGCTGTTTCATCTTCTGCGGCTACGGCTTGGCCTGCTACCGTCTTTTAGGCATCACCTACGCCGTCATGGTCGGTTGCGGCATGGTCATCGTCCAGTACCTCTTCGCCCGCTATTGGTTTAATAGCCATCCTCGCGGACCGTTGGAAGGCCTGTGGAGAAAACTGACGTGGATATAAAATATAGGGATTGACTTCGTCGATTTGGAGTCCCGTTGGGATTGACTTCGTCGATTTGGAGTCCCGTTGGGATTGACTTCGTCGATCCCTGTAGGCTGGCGCCAGCCATCCTACAAAGTAAAAAGGAGCCTTAAATACTTGAAAGCCGCTTTCATATTTAATTCTCCTTTTTCCTTCGTGATCCCGTTGGGATTCAAACCCAAGACCTTCAGAACCGGAATCTGACGCTCTATTCAGCTAAGCTACGGGACCAACAGAAATCGTGCCTAAGCGACGATGATCTGTGAAACGGCTGCAAAGGTACGATTTTTAATTGATAATTGATAATTGACAATTAAGAATTATGATTTGTTAACGGCGGCTGGATTGGTGCAAAAAGTTAGCGGAAATCAATAAATTGTGACGTTTTGCAAAAATATTTGGGCTTTTTGCTTGCGATTTAATATATTTGTATTACCTTTGCACGCAAAATCGAAAGAAACGAAGATGAGTCAACTGATTAAACCGAAGGAATATGCCCGTCTGCTGGACATGAAGCAGACGGAGCAGGGTATTAAACTGATTAAGGAGTTTTTCCAGCAGAACCTGGCCACGGAGCTGCGTCTGCGCCGTGTGACGGCGCCGCTGTTCGTGCTGAAGGGTCTGGGCATCAACGATGACCTGAATGGCGTGGAGCGTGCCGTCACGTTCCCCATCAAGGATCTGGGCGACGCCCGTGCCGAGGTGGTTCACTCGCTGGCAAAGTGGAAGCGTCTGACGCTGGCGGAGTACGAGGTGGAGCCGGGCTACGGCATCTATACCGACATGAACGCCATCCGTGCCGACGAGGAGCTGGACAACCTGCACTCGCTGTATGTGGACCAGTGGGACTGGGAGGCCGTCATCAACAAGGAGGACCGCTCGCTGAAGTTCCTGAAGAATGTGGTGGAGCGCATCTATGCTGCCATCCGTCGCACGGAATACCTGACGTGTGAGACCTACCCGCAGATCAAACCCTTCCTGCCCGAGAAGATTCACTTCATCCATGCCGACGAGCTGCTGAAGATGTATCCCGACAAGACGCCGAAGGAGCGCGAGGATGCTATTTGTGAGGCTTACGGTGCCGTATTTATAATAGGTATAGGCGGTGCATTGTCGAATGGCGAGAAGCATGATGGCCGTGCGCCGGACTACGACGACTGGTCGACGGTGGCCGAGGACGGCCGTCAGGGACTTAATGGCGACATTCTCATCTGGTATCCCGTTCTGGGCCGTTCGTTCGAGCTGTCGTCGATGGGTATCCGTGTCGACAAGGAGTCGCTGCTGCGCCAGCTGAAGATAGAACATCAGGAGGAGCGCGAGCAGCTATATTTCCACCAGCAGCTGCTTAACGACAAGCTGCCGCTGAGCATTGGCGGCGGCATCGGCCAGAGCCGTCTCTGCATGGTGTTGCTCCACAAGGCACACATCGGCGAGATTCAGGCCTCGATATGGCCCGACGATATGCGCCGTGAGTGCAAGGCAATGGGTATGCCGCTGATTTGACGTTATTGATATAACCTTATACAGTAATTTTTCGTTTAACTTCAAACTAAAAAGGAACGCTATGAAGAAAATTATGACCATGGCTGCTTCTGCAGCATTCGCTCTCTGCTTCATGAGCAGCTGTGCAACTATTAACTCTGGTGCAGCACTTGGTGGAAACACCGCTATCGGCCAGAAGGTTGGTGAAGCAACTTCTACTATCATCCTTGGCGCTTGGAGCTCGAAGGGTGAGCAGAACAACATCAAGGAGGCAGCCAAGAACGGTGGCATCACTAAGATTTCGCAGGTGGAATACATCGACAAGAGCATGCTCCTCGGCATCGTGATCCAGCACACCACCCGCGTTTATGGTGAGTAAACGTTAAAAGGTGAAAAATAAGGAGTGGAAAGCGTGGCTTTTCACTCCTTTTTTATATCTTTGCACTTTCAACAGACATTGCTTATGGAAGAATATATCGTTTCGGCCCGAAAGTACCGCCCGTTGTCGTTCGACACGGTGGTGGGGCAGGGGGCGCTGACGACGACGCTGAAGAACGCGGTGAAGTCGGGAAAGCTGGCACACGCCTACCTGTTCTGCGGCCCGCGCGGTGTGGGCAAGACCACCTGCGCCCGCATCTTTGCCAAGGCCATCAACTGCCAGAACCCCACCAGCGACGGCGAGGCCTGTAACCAGTGCGAGTCGTGCCAGTCGTTCAACGAGCAGCGCTCGCTGAACATCTTCGAACTCGACGCGGCGTCGAACAACTCCGTGGAGCACATCAAGACGCTCATGGAACAGACGCGCATCCCGCCACAGGTGGGCAAGTACAAGGTCTTTATCATCGACGAGGTGCATATGCTGTCGACGTCGGCCTTCAACGCGTTCCTGAAGACGCTCGAGGAGCCGCCGGCACATGTCATCTTCATCCTCGCCACGACGGAGAAGCACAAGATCCTGCCGACCATCCTCAGCCGCTGTCAGATCTACGACTTCGAGCGCATGACGGTGCAGAACACCGTGAACCACCTGAAGCACGTGGCCGAGAAAGAGGGCATCCAGTACGAGGACGAGGCGCTGGCCGTCATTGCCGAGAAGGCCGACGGTGGTATGCGCGACGCCCTCTCCATCTTCGACCAGGCAGCCTCGTTCTGTCAGGGCAACATCACTTACCAGAAAGTCATCGAGGACCTGAACGTGCTCGACTCGGAGTACTATTTCCGCATCGTGGACTACAGCGTCCAGAACAAGGTGACCGACATCATGGTGTTGTTGAATGATGTCATCAACAAAGGCTTCGATGGCGGTCTGCTCGTCCAGGGACTGGCAAAGCACGTGCGTAACGTACTCATGGCGAAGGACCCGCAGACGCTGCCCCTGCTGGAGGTCAGCGAGCAGCAGCGTCAGCGCTACCAGGAGCAGGCCCAGCGTGTGGATACCCGTTTTTGTTACGAGGCCCTGCGGCTGATGAACCAGTGCGACGTGAACTACCGCCAGTCGTCGAACAAGCGCCTGCTCGTGGAGCTGACGCTCATCGAGGTGGCCCAGATCACCCAGCCCGACGAGGGGCCCGCCAATGGGCGTAGGCCCAGACGATTGAAATCCCTGTTTAGACAACTGATTCAGCAGACACAGCCCAAGCAGTCGGCTCCGCAGGTGGCCGCGGCTGTGGCTAAGGGTCATACGGCAGCAGGCGCACAAGGACTCCCGCGGACAGCCCAGGGCAGTCCGTCGCCTGCCAACAGCGAAGTAAGTGCACAGCAAACCCCTGCCGCCCCCGCGCCCCGCATCAAGGTGTCGGCCATCGGCACCTCGTGGAACACCCTCCGTCAGCAGGCGGGCAGCAGTAAATTCACCAATCTGGCGGGCATGGGCAGCGGCGAGAGTGCCGTCGACCAGCAGCAGCCGTTCACGCAGGACGAGCTAGAGCTGCAGTGGCTGTCGATGTGCAACCGTATGCCGGAGCATCTCGTGGGTATCGCCCAGCGCATGAAGAACATGACGCCGCAGATTACAGAGTTGCCCGCCGTGGAGGTGACCGTGGGCAACCAGCTTGTGAAAGACGAGATGGAACGCATCCTCGGCAGCATCGTGAACACCCTGAAGCTGCACCTGAAGAACAACGCCATCACCCTGACCATCCATGTGGCCGAGCGCGAGGAACAGGAGAAGATGCTGACGCGCCGTGAGCAGTTCGAGCTGATGGTGAACCAAAACCCAGCCATCGGCAAGCTGCAGGAGGTCTTTGAGCTGGAGCTGGCGTAATGAGAGATTGAGAAATTGAGAGATTGAAATAATGAGTAAGATTAAGAAAGCGTTTTTGAAGTTCTGGCATCTTCCGTTTATGAAGTATGCCGTAGCCATTGTTCTCGGCGTGCTCCTCGTGGGCTTCGTCGGCGAGAACAGCGTGTGGGCCCATCTGCGTAATATGCGCCGCATCAGCAGCCTCGAGGCCGAGATCGAAGACTATAACGGCCGTCACCAGCGTGACGAGAAGCAGATACGTACCCTCGACACCAATCCAAAGGCGATGGAGAAGATTGCCCGTGAGCGTTATTTCATGAAGGCCGACGACGAGGACATCTTCGTCCTCAGCAGTGACGACCGCCATACGAACACCCTGTTACCTGACTCCGCCGATGCGACAGCTGAATAGATTCCAGACCACCATCTTCCTCGCCGGCGCCCTCTTGATGGTCATCGGTGCCGGTGCCAGCCTGCTGAATTGGGTGCTGGCCCCTTATGTCTACTGTCTTGGTGCTCTGGGCTTTGCGTCGATGCAGATGCTCCAGCGCTACGACGGTCCGAGTGTCACCATCCGCCGTCTGCGCCGCATCATGCTGCTCAGCGACCTGCTGTTCCTCGTGGCTGGCGTGCTGATGTTCGCCAACCGCTCGAACTTTCTCGGACTGGACCAGCTCACCTACCTGCAGTATGTCTACAACAAATGGGTGGTGACACTCCTCATCGCCGCCATTCTCCAGCTCTATACCACCCATCGCATAGACAGCGAACTGAGCCGAGAGTCAAAAAAAATATAAAAGATTGCTCATTTATTATAAATTGCGCAAATTTTTTTCCGTACCTCAAGAATACATTGTACTTTTGTGCCCATAATCTATTGATATGAACAAAAGTCTACTCTACCTGCTCGTCGTCGTTGGCGTGCTGACATCCTGTTCCGATAGCTATTCGGTGCAGGGTACCTCGTCGATTGCCGCCCTCGATGGAAGCAAGCTATACCTAAAGGCCATCAAGTCGGGCGACCTGAAGAACATCGACTCCTGTGACGTCGTGCACGGGCAGTTCCATTTCAATGGTCTGCTCGATAGCGTGCGTATCGTCAGCCTCTTCATGGACGAGGAGAGCATCATGCCCGTAGTACTCGAGAAGGGCGAGATCAGCATCCGCATCGACAATACGTCACGTCGCGTCAGTGGCACACCCCTGAATGAGGAACTCTACGACTTCCTGACACGTCACGACCAGCTGGACAACGAGCTCTCGGAGCTGTCGCACCGCCACAGCCAGATGCTGCTGGAAGGTGAGGACGAGGACGTCATCAACGAACAGCTCAGTCTCGAGGCCGCCCGTATTGCACAGCAGGAGGACAGCCTGGTGACGAATTTCATCATCGACAACTTCGATAACGTCCTTGGTCCTGGGGTCTTTATGATGATGACCGGCAGCTATCCCTATCCCGTGCTGACGCCGCAGATAGAGGATATCATGAGCAAGGCCACGTCGAAGTTCAAGAATGATCCCTATGTCAAGGAGTACTACCAGACGGCCAACGACATACAGGCCCAGCAGAACGGCTTGGCCGATGATGGCACGGTGCCGCCACCGCCGCCCGCCGAGGGTCCGGAGTCGCCGCTGCCGCCATCGCTGTCCCAGAACCCGTCGCTCCCTGACTCCATACAATCCATACCTGCCGAATGAGAACACTCCTATACGGAGGCACCCTTGTCAACGAAGGTACGACACGCCGGGCCTCCATCATCATCGAGGACGGCACCATCGCCGCCATCCTTCCTGCCGGTCAACATCCCGATGCATCGTTTGACGAGACGGTCGATGCCTCGGGATGCTTCGTACTGCCTGGTATCATCGACGACCATGTCCATTTCCGTGAGCCGGGACTGACGGAGAAGGCCGATATCGACACCGAGAGCCGCGCTGCCGCTGCCGGTGGCGTCACGAGCTACTTCGATATGCCCAACTGCGTGCCGCAGACGACGACCCTCGAGGCCCTTGCCGAGAAGGAGCAGCTGGCGGCCGCAAAGAGCCATGTGAACTACGCCTTCTTCTTTGGTGCCACCAACGACAATGCCGACCTCTTTCCACAGCTGCCTGCCGACCGTATCCCGGGAATAAAACTCTTCATGGGCTCCTCGACGGGCAATATGCTTGTCGACCGCGATGCCTCCCTGCGTCGCATCTTCAAAGCCGTGGCGCCACTACCGCTGATGGCCCATTGCGAGGATACTGATATCATCAACCGTAACATGGCCGAAGCTAAGGGGGCATGGGGCGACGACCCGCCCGTGACGCTTCACCCGATGATACGCAGCGAGGAGGCCTGTCTGGCCTCTACGCGGAAGGCCGTGGAGCTGGCCAAAGAGTATGGCACACGCCTGCACGTGGCTCATCTGTCTACGGCCGAGGAGCTGGAGCTCTTTACCGTAGGTTGCGACTCAGTCGCAACAAACAACATCACCGCGGAAGCCTGTGTCGGCCATCTGGTCTTCACGATGCTCGACCATGAGCGGTTGGGTGCGCGTATCAAGGTGAACCCCGCCATCAAGAGTCCCGTCGACCAGTTCATGCTGCGCCAGGCCCTCAGCGACGGCCGTATCACTACCGTCGCCACCGACCATGCACCCCACCTGCTGTCACAGAAGGAAGGTGGCTGTGCCCGTGCTGCCAGCGGTATGCCGATGGTGCAGTTCGCGCTCGTGGCCATGCTCGAGCTCGTCGACGCCGGTGTGCTCACCATGGCGCGTCTCGTCGAGCTGATGGCCCATAACCCTGCCCGTCTCTTCGGCGTCTGCCAGCGCGGTTTCCTGCGTCCCGGCTATCGTGCCGACCTTGTCGTCGTCCGTCCCCACAGCCCGTGGATGGTGACGGCGGATGCTGTCCTCAGCAAGTGCGGCTGGAGTCCCGTCGAGGGACATACCTACCAGTGGCGCGTCGAGCGTACCCTCTGCAACGGCCATACCGTCTATGCCGATGGCCATGTCGACAGTGCGTATGTCGGCGAACCCCTTCTTTTCAACCACGACCATGACCCTCACGTATAGTATTCCCGACGTGGCGCCATACATCAACTGGCTTTACTTCGACCATGCCTGGGGCATGAGTGGGAAGCCAGAAACCGAGCGGCAGCAGTTGCGCCGTGAGGCTGAGGAACGTCTGTCGCGCTATGCCGACCGTTACCATTCCCGTGCCGTCTTCGTACTCTACGACTGTCGGAGCGAGGATGAGGACATCGTCCTGTCTACCGGGGGGACGGAGAACCAGACGGACGGCGTTGCGAGGATCCCTCTGCTGCGGCAACAGCAGGCAGGGAGCGAGTATCTCTGTCTGGCCGACTTTATTAGTCCCGACAGTGATAAGATAGGCCTCTTCGCCACCACCGTCGATGGTGCCATCGTGACCGACTTCGAGGACGACCCTTATGAGAAAATGATGATGCAGCTCGTTGCCGACCGTCTGGCCGAGGCCACCGCCGAGCGGCTCCACGAGCAGGTGCGCAAGACGTTCTGGGGCTATGCCCGTGACGAACAGCTCACCATGGCGGAGATGCAACAGGAGCGCTTCCAGGGCATCCGTCCCGCCGTCGGCTACCCGTCGCTGCCCGACACGAGTATGAACTTCGTCCTCGACAGCTTGTTAGGCTTTGCACAGATAGGCATCCGCCTCACTGAGAGTGGTGCTATGCGTCCCCATGCCAGCGTCTCGGGCCTGATGCTGGCACACCCCAAGGCCCGTTATTTCAGTATTGGCAAGATTGGTGACGACCAGTTGCACGACTATGCCCGTCGCCGTGGCGTTCCCGTCGAGCTGATGCGTAAATTCCTAAATTCCCATCTCTGATGATTGCACGTTATCTCATCAACTACCCGCTTCTCGTCGACCTCCTCTGGCTGGTCGTCGTTCCCCTGCTGTTCGTAGGTATAGGCTACCTCCTCCGTAAGAAATTCCGGATTATAATGTATTGTCTGGCCGGCCTCACCATTGCCGCCTACCTCTACGGCAAGTACGTCGGAGCCCGCCAACTCGAGGTGCGCACGGTGGAACTCAGCTTCCCGGACCTCCCGGAAGCCTTCGACGGCTATCGTATCGTCCAGTTCTCTGACCTCCATGTCGGCTCCATTGACGGCGACTTCCTGCGCCGTGTCGTCGACAGCATCAACGCCCAGCACCCTGACCTCATCGTCTTCACCGGCGATATGCAGAACGCCGAGCCCAGCGAGCTCGACTCCGTGACGGTGCTGCCACAGCTCCGGCGTCTAGAGGCGAAGGATGGCGTCTGTGCCGTCCTCGGCAACCACGACTACGGCGACTACACCTTCTACGACGAGAAGACGAAAGTTGACAACAGGGGCTTCCTGATGACGTTGATGCAGGACATGGACTGGTATGTGCTGACGAACGATCGCCGTTTCATCCGTCGTGATGGCCAGCGCATCGTCATCGCCGGTATGGAGAACGACGGCGAGGGCCGTTTCCCGCAACTCGGTAACATCCAGATGTCGCTCTACGGTGCCAATCGTAATGACTTCGTCGTCATGCTCGAGCACGACCCCACGGCATGGCGCCGTAAGATTCTGCGCCATTGTCATGCCCAGCTGACGCTCAGCGGACATACCCATGGCGGACAGTTCTCCGTCTTCGGCTGGACACCGGCGTCGCTCCACTACCGTGAGTGCATGGGTGTCTACGAGATCGGCGGCCGCTATATCCACGTCACCAAGGGCCTCTCCGGCGGTATCCCTGTCCGTATCGGTGCCACGCCGGAGGTGGTTGCCATCAATCTGAGGAAGGCTAAATAGTCGTAAACAATAGAAATAACGAAAAAACCTATGAAATACCTCTACTACATCTACCAGCTCATCGTCGGCCTGCCCGTCGTCATCCTGGGTACCATCATCACCGCCCTCACCGTCGCCACCGGCTGTGCTCTTGGCAACGGCCATTTCTGGGGCTACTTCCCTGGTCATGTTTGGGGTAAGGTCATCATCCGTTCGCTGTTGTTGCCCGTGAAGGTCGAGGGACGCGAACACCTGGACAAGGATCAGTCGTATGTCTTCGTCGCCAACCACCAGGGGTCGTTCGACATCTTCCTTATCTACGGCTTCCTGAACCGCAACTTCAAGTGGATGATGAAGCAGGCGTTGCGTAAGGTGCCGTTCCTTGGCTTTGCCTGCGAGCGTTCCCACCAAATCTTCGTCGACAAGCGTGGACCCAGTAAGATTCGTAAGACCTACGACGACGCCCGCCGCATCCTGGAACAGGGTTACAGTGTCACCGTCTTCCCCGAGGGTGCCCGCTCGTTCACGGGCCACATGGCCCACTTCCGCAAGGGTGCCTTTGCCTTGGCCGACGAGTTGCAGCTACCCGTGGTGCCGTTGACCATCAACGGCTCGTTCGACGTGTTGCCGCGCATGAAGGGCTTCAACTTCATCACATGGCATCCGCTGAGTCTCACCATCCACGAGCCGATCTATCCGGTAGGGCAGGGGCCTGAGAATGTTGAGGCTACCATGCGTCAGGCGTACGATAGTGTTATGTCAAGCCTTGCGACTGAGTATCAGGGGTTTGTGGAGAATCCCGACCAATAAGGATTCGTTATGTCGTTATCATGTTATGATAGAAAAACGTGATAACGACAATATTATGCATCCACAGGACGTGGGTACTTCCGCGTCCAGCCGTCCCAGCGGAGGCGCATGACGCCGAAGAAAGCCTCGCCGAAGATGCCACCCGACATCTTCGAGGTTCCCTCGCGGCGGTTGACGAAAATGACGGGCACCTCCTTGATCTTAAAGCCTATCTTGTAGGCGGTGAACTTCATCTCAATCTGGAAGCCATAGCCCTTGAAGCGTATCTTGTCCAGTTCGATGGTCTGCAGCACCCGGCGCTTGTAGCACTTGAAGCCGGCGGTGGTGTCGTGGACCTTGAAGCCCGTGACCAGACGTACGTACTTCGATGCGAAGTAGGACATCAGCACGCGGCCGATGGGCCAGTTGACGACGTTCACACCGCTGACGTAGCGGCTGCCGATGGCCACGTCGTAGCCCCCTTCGGGGTTGGCATCGCTCTTCGGGGCACAGGCAGCGTAGAGCCGTGGCAGGTCGTTGGGGTCGTGGCTGAAGTCGGCGTCCATCTCGAAGATGTACTCGTACTGTCGCTCCAGGGCCCACTTGAAACCGGCGATGTAAGCCGTGCCCAGTCCCAGCTTGCCGCTACGCTCCAGGAGAAAGAGTCTGTCGCCGAACTCTGGCTGTGCCATCAGGCTTTTGACGATGGCAGCCGTGCCGTCGGGCGAGCCGTCGTCGATGATGAGGATATGGAAGCACTGGGCTTTCCCCTCAGGTGCCTTCGTCGGGTCGTTCAATCCGAAGACGGCGCGGATGATTTTCTCGATGTTCTCCTTCTCGTTGTACGTCGGTATGATGACGATGCTGTCGCTGTTATGCATAGATATGTATTATTTTCACGCAAAGGTAGTGCTTTTACGCGAATCACGGATGTACTTTAACTTCCTTTAACATGTAAGGGCAAAATACTTTCTTTTTTTATCATTTATATAAAAAAAAACTTTATCTTTGCACGCTATATATTAAGTTAAAAAGTAGCAATGAAAAAGAATTTAATCATTCGCATCATGACCGTCGTCCTCTTTTGGGGTGGCGTCATGACTGCTCAGGCGCAGGTGATGAAGTCTGCCGACCTGGAAAAATATGCCAAAGAGCGCTATGGCGACAAGTGGCTCGACGCCGCTGCCAACCTCGCCAAGGACCTGACGCTCGACAAGAACGAGTCGCTCACCTACCAGCAGGTCATCGAGGCCCCCGGTAAGACCAAGCAGCAGCTCTATGTGGCCATGAACTACTGGGCCACGGCGACGTTCAAGGACAACCAGGCCATCACGCTGAATGACAAGGAGGCTGGCTGTATCATCATCTCGTCGACCCTTAAGAACATCGCCCAGCATATGGGTACGCTGAACAAGTATTCGGTCAGTATCACCCCTGTTATCCGCATCGATATCAAGGAGGGCCGCATCCGAGTCACCTATACCGTACAGACTTACGACGTGCTGGCCGACATCAGCGGCGGCTGGCTCAGTCCTACTGACGACGCGAAGAAGACCTACGGCGACTCGAAGCGCAAGGCCGACGACAAGACCAACGCCAACCTCTATGACGAGCAGTGGGAGATTGCCCACCACTATCCTTTCGTCGAGAAGGATGCACAGAAGCGTACCTGTGCCAAGGCACTGGTGATGACCCATGCCTACTCAAACGCTGTCATCGACAAGATCGAGGAGGCCGTGAAGAACGGACTCGTCGGTAACGACGATGACGACTGGTAAAAACCATACGACAAAGCTAAACGGAGAATCATGGCAACAAAGAACGAACTGCAACGCCTTCAGGAGGAGAACAGCCAGCTGCGTGAGGAGGTGGAGAAGCTGCGCAATGAGATGATCCGTCTCATTGGCCGTAACCTGGACCTCTCGGAACAGCTGGAGCAGACCACCGCCGTGCAGGGCGTGCGCCGTACTGACAGCGGCGACGGCCGTAGCTACCGCCTCAACGGGGCTCCGGCTACCGAGGCTACCCGTGGCCTCGTGATCCGTGATGGACAGAAGATTGTGAGATGACCATACAGGAACTGTGTCAGCTCTACGCCATGCACCCGAAGGTGCGGGCGCTGGCGAAGACCCTCGGGGAGAAGTCGTCCAAGACGATTCTCCTCGAGGGACTTGTCGGTTCCGCCGCCCCGATGGCGTTTGCGGCTCTTGGTCAGAGGAGAGAGGAGAGAGGAGAGAGGAGAGAGAATAGTTTCTTCCTTGTTATTCTCAACGATGCCGAGGAGGCGGGCTACTTCTACCACGACCTTGTACAGATGCTTGGCGACAAGCAGGTCCTCTTCTTCCCCAGCAGCTACCGCCGTGCCGTGAAGTATGCACAGCGCGATGCCGCCAACGAGATCCTCCGTACCGAAGTACTGACTACGCTAAATGAAAAGCCACAGCAAGGTAATCATACCTCTCAGTTCTCAGTTCTCAGTTCTCAGTTCTACATCGTCACCTATCCCGAGGCCCTCGCCGAGATGGTTGTCGACCAGCGGGTGCTCTGCGAACGGACGCTGACGCTGACGACCGGACAGCTCATCAGCGTTGCCGACATCGAGACGACGCTCCACGACTTCGGCTTCCGCGAGGTTGACTACGTCTACGAGCCGGGACAGTACGCCCTGCGCGGCTCCATCCTCGACGTCTACAGCTACAACAGCGAGTACCCCTTCCGCATCGACTTCTTCGGCGACGAGATAGACTCCGTGCGCACCTTCGAGGTGGACGACCAGCTGTCGCGCGACCGCCGCGACCAGGTGGAGATTGTGCCGGAGCTGGCGGCCAGCAGCGGCCAGAAGGTGTCGCTGCTGACGTTCCTCCCCGACGACGCCGTGCTGGTGGCGAAGGACCTGTCGTTCGTCCGCGACGTCATTGACCACACCTACGACGAAGGCTTCTCGAAGCAAGCCATCCAGGAGCGTCTGGAGGAGGCGACGGAGATGGAACAGGCGGAGATTGAACAGCAACTGCGCCGCGAGAGCCAGCTGATGACCGGCGCCCAGTTCATGGCCGATGCCGAGCGATTCAGGCGTATTTTGCTTTCGAGGAACGAGGAAGGAGGAACGAGGAAGGAGAATAGCTCGAAAATATCCTTTACCACGCGGCCCCAGCCCCTGTTCCACAAGAACTTTGACCTCCTGGTATCCGCCCTCGAGGACTACAGTCTCAAGGGTTACCAGCTCTATATCCTGGCCGACAGTGCTAAGCAGCAGGAACGACTGAAGGAGATTCTGAAAACTGAGAACTTAGAACTGAGAACTGAGAGGTATGATTACTCTCAGGGCGGGAAGAAATCGCAGGAAGGTAATCATACCTCTCAGTTCTCAGTTCTAAGTTCTCAGTTGTCTTTTGTTCCCGTAGACAAGACGCTGCACGCTGGCTTCGTCGACGACGATGCGAAGCTCTGCCTATTCACCGACCACCAGATCTTTGACCGTTTCCATAAGTACAACCTGAAGAGCGACAAGGCGCGCAGCGGAAAGATGGCGCTAACGCTCAAGGAGATACAACAATTCGAGGTGGGCGACTTCGTCGTTCATGTGGACCACGGTGTCGGCCGCTTCGGCGGACTGGTGAGGATGCCTATTAATAGAGGAGAGAGGAGAGAGGAGGGAGGAGAGTGCTATCAGGAGATGATCAAGATTACCTACCAGCACGGCGACGCCATCTACGTCTCGATCCACTCTTTATATAAGGTGTCGAAGTACAAGTCGCAGGACGGTGGCGAGGCGCCGCGGCTGTCGACGCTCGGCACAGGCCAGTGGGAACGGCTGAAGGAGCGCACGAAGAAGCACATCAAGGACATCGCCCGCGACCTCATCAAGCTCTATGCTGCCCGCCGTCGCGAGAAGGGCTTCGCCTTCAGCCACGACACCTACCTGCAGCAGGAGCTGGAGGCATCGTTCCTCTACGAGGATACCCCCGACCAGCTGAAGGCGACACAGGACGTGAAGGCTGACATGGAGCAGGCGAAGCCGATGGACCGTCTGGTCTGTGGCGACGTGGGCTTCGGCAAGACCGAGGTGGCCGTCCGCGCAGCGTTCAAGGCGGCTTGCGACGGCAAGCAGGTGGCGGTGATGGTGCCCACGACGGTGCTGGCCTACCAGCACTACCGCACGTTCAGCAGTCGTCTGAAGGATATGCCCGTGCGTGTGGACTACCTGACGCGTGCCCGTACGGCGAAGCAGACGACGGCGCTGCTCAAGGACCTGGCCGACGGCAAGATAGATATCCTCATCGGTACGCACAAGCTCATCGGCAAGACGGTGAAGTTCAAGGACTTGGGACTGCTCATCATCGACGAGGAACAGAAGTTCGGCGTCTCCACGAAGGAGAAGCTGCGCCAGATGCGCACGAACGTCGATACGCTGACGATGTCGGCGACGCCCATACCGCGCACCCTCCAGTTCTCGCTCGTTGGCGCCCGCGACCTCAGCGTCATACAGACGCCGCCGCCCAACCGCTACCCCATACAGACGGAGATACACACCTTCGGTGCCGAGATCATCAGCGACGCCATCAACTTCGAGCTGTCGCGCAACGGACAGGTGTACTTCGTCAACAACCGCATCAACCAGCTGCGCGAGATTGCCGACATGATTCATAAGTACGTGCCCGATGCCCGTGTGGCCATCGGTCACGGACAGATGAAACCCGAGGAGCTGGAGCAGATCATTCTCGACTTCTCGAACCACGACTACGACGTGCTGCTGTCGACGACCATCGTCGAGAACGGCATCGACATACCCAACGCGAACACCATCATCATCAATGGTGCCCATAACTTCGGACTATCCGGCCTCCACCAGATGCGCGGACGTGTGGGACGCGGCAACCGCAAGGCCTTCTGCTATCTGCTGGCGCCACCGCTGGCCGCCCTGCCGCAGGACAGCCGCCGCCGCTTAGAGGCCCTTGAGAACTTCAGCGACCTCGGCTCGGGCATCAACATCGCCATGCAGGACCTCGACATCCGCGGTGCCGGCAACCTCCTGGGTGCCGAGCAGAGCGGCTTCATCAGCGACCTCGGCTACGAGACTTACCAGAAGATCCTGAACGAGGCGATGGCGGAACTGAGGAATGAAAAGACCCACCCCCAACCCCTCCCTGTGAGGGAGGGGAGTGGTTACTCTCAGGACAACAATTCTGACAACGAGACTATCTATTCCCCTCCATACAGGGAGGGGACGGGGGAGGGTCTTTTCGTCGCCGACTGCTCCCTGGAGTCCGACCTCGAGATGTACTTCCCCGACCAGTATGTGCCCAGCGACTCGGAGCGGATGCTGCTGTACCGCGAGCTGGACAACGTGCGCGACGACCGCGAGCTGGAGGCGTACCGCCAGCGGCTTGTCGACCGCTTCGGCCCCGTGCCGCCCTGTGGCGAGGAGCTCATCCGCGTGGTGCCCCTGCGGCGGCTGGGCAAGCAACTGGGGTGCGAGAAAATCTTGCTGAAGCAGGGACGGATGTTCCTCTACTTCGTCTCACAGCCTGACAGCCCTTACTACCTGAGCGACGTCTTCGGACGCGTCATCGACTACGCCACGAAGAACCTCCGCCGCTGTAACCTCCGCGAGCAGAACGGCAAACGCTCGATGGTCGTCACCGACGTCCCCACCGTTGCCGAGGCTGTCGCCGTCCTCACCGCTATTTAGTTGGAAAAGGTCATGGAAAAGTATCTGAAGTGCCGTTCTAAAGTGTGCGAGAGGCCGTCTAGAAGTTAAAACTGCGACGATGTTTATTAAAACTGCGGCATTGTTTGATAAAACCGTACACAAAGGGGACGGTTCCGTTTGTGTAGTTTTGTGTGGTTTTTGTGTGAATAAGAAAAAAACTGGCGATTTTTTGGCGATTTCAACAAAAAGGAGTATCTTTGCAAGTAGATTATAAGAACGGCAAGATAAGATAACTCTATCAAAAAAATATAGCACTATGAAAAAGATTCTACTTCTGGCAGTAGCCGCCATGATGGCTACGGTGAACGCAAACGCGTGGGACGACAACATCAAGCAAGAGGTGGCCATCAGCTACGGCGTCTGGTCGAACTCTGACATCATCAATGCCTTCGAGACCATCGGCACGAACATCGTTGGCGCAAGTACGGGCGACGAGCACTTCGTGGGCCCCATCGGCCTGGAGTACTTCTACCACCTGAACTCCTGGTTCAGCGTTGGCGGCATCGGCGTCTATGGACAGATGCACCAGGATCTCTTCCTGACAGGCAAAAAGAATGGCAAGGACGGTGAGATCAAGAACCTGTACCTCACCCTGATGCCCGCCATGAAGTTCGACTGGGTACGCAAGAGCCACTTCGGCGTGTACTCGAAGCTCGGCATCGGCGCGACGCTGCGCAACGAGAAGGTCGACTATGACGCCTCGGACAAGGATGACTACAACGACACGGAGGTCCACGTGAACTGGCAGGTTTCGCTCCTGGGTCTCGAGGCCGGCGGCAACCGTCTCCGCGGTTTCCTTGAAATAGGTACGGGCGAGCAGGGTATCTTCGACATCGGTCTGCGCTACAAGTTCTAGTTTTTGAAGAAGTAGGGATTTTCCCCCGCGGGTTTAGGGAAAATCCTTTGCACAGGTTCGGAAAAAGCTGTTACTTTGCACCAGAGAACAGAAAACAGAATGTCGAACCGATAAAAACTCAAGAACATGAAGAAGATGATATTCGCACTGATGGTGATGCTGACAACAACCCTGTCGGCAAGTGCAATGAGCTACGAGCAGGCCCGCAACGAGGCTCTGTTCCTCACCGACAAGATGGCCTACGAGCTGAACCTCACGGATGCACAGTACGAGGCCGCCTACGAGATCAACCTCGACTACCTGATGGGTGTGACGAGCTACAACGACGTCTACGGCCCCTACTGGGAGCGCCGCAATCTGGACATGAGCTACATCCTCTACCAGTGGCAGTGGGACGCCTTCGTAGCAGCCACCTACTTCTACCGTCCGCTCTACTGGAGCGCAGGACACTGGCACTTCGGCATCTACGCCCGCTATACTGTCCGTGACTACTTCTACTTCGGACGCCCGCACTTCTACGCCACCTACCGCGGCGGACACGCCTGGCACATGAACGGCGGACGCAGCTACTACCACGGCCGCATCGACCACTTCCGTCCTGCCCTGCGCGACAACAGCCAGCACTTCGGAATGCGCTCGAAGTGGGATCGCGGAGACTTCCGCAACAGCCGCGGCTCCTATCGTGGCAACAGCTCGACACGTGTCACAGCCGGACGTAGAGGCCATGACAACGGCTCCTTCGGCAACCGCGGTCGCAGCATGGGCAGCGAGGGCCGTCCGCAGGACAACGGCGCCGCCACGAACCGTCACTTCGGCAGTGGCAGCGGCACGGCTACGCAGACACCTGCTACGCCCAGCCGTCCGCAGACCACCACGCCAGCTACGCCCAGCCGCAACTTCGGTGGCAGCAGCACCAGCCGTCCGCAGACCACCACGCCCAGCCGTCCTGCAACGACCACGCCCAGCCGTCCCACCACGGGCAGCATCGGCAGCGCAACCCGCAGCTTCGGTGGCCGTTCGAGCAGCAGCATCGGTAGCCGCAGCTCTGTCAGCGGCAGTCGCTCCTCCAGCAGCAACGTGGGCCGCAGCTCGTCCAGCAGCCACGGACACTTCGGTGGCCGCCGCTAAAGCGCCAGAAAGAATACCAGCTAAAGTTCCAACCTGCGTACCTCGCAGTTGGTCATACGCTCCACCTGAGGCATCTGCTTGCCGTAGAACACAGCCTGTATCGCCTTGTTGACGATACCGTGTCCTACGGCAAGCACTGTTTTTCCCTCGTAATGACTACGGATATAATCAAGGAACGCGCGCGCACGTGACTGTAGCGCCTCGAGTGTCTCGATGTCGTCGGGCCACACAGCGTCCTTCAAGTCGGGGATATAGCGTCCCGTGAAGCTGCCCCAGTCGCGCTCGCGCAGCAGCGGCGTCTCGACCACTTCCAGACCATGCGGCGCAGCCACGATGAGCGCCGTCTCCACCGACCGGTGTAGGTCGCTGGCCACCACGGCGTCCAGCGGCTCCGAGGCCATTTGGTGCGCCAACTCCTCAGCCTGGCGCCGGCCCTCGTCGTTGAGCTGCCCCTGCGTCTGTCCCTGCATAATCTTGTTCGCGTTGTCCACCGTCTCGCCGTGACGCGCTAAAAATAGAACCGTTTTCATCATCTTTACGCAATTTGCTTGCAAAGATACGAAAAGTTTAGTAACTTTGCAGCACAAAACGAAAAATCGTGAGAAGATGAAGAAGATATTTCAGAGTACGGCCTTCCGCGCCATCTGCGCACTGGTCATCGGCGTCCTGCTGATTAAGTTTCCCGACAACACCGTCACTGGTATCACCATCGCCATCGGCGTACTGTTCCTGCTCTCGGGCGTGCTGTCGTGTCTGAGCTACATACAGGCGCGGCGCCACGCGAGCGAGTACAAAATCTATGACGCCGAGGGACGGCTCGTGGCCGGCGAGCAGCCGATGTTCCCCATCGTCGGCATCGGTAGTATCATCCTCGGACTGATACTCGCACTCATGGCCAAGTCGTTCGTGACGGCCCTGATGTACATCATCGGCATACTCCTCGTACTCGGAGCCATCAACCAGTTCATGGGCCTCCTCACGGGACGCCGCTACGGACATATCGGACTGTGGATGTGGGTGATGCCGTCGCTCATCCTGCTTACGGGACTCTACGTCATGCTCAAGCCGATGGCACCGCTACAGGTGGCGATGACCATCCTTGGCTGGTGTATGGTCGTCTATGGCGTTGTCGAACTCGTCAATGCCCTGAAGTTCTACCGCGACCGCAAGCAATGGCTGCAGCAGCAGGAGCAGCCGCAGCTCGACACGTACGAGGAAATCAAGGAATAGACAATCCCTGCTTTTAACCTCCGGACGACTGTTCAGACGCCCGTGACGATACCCTGGATGTACGTCTTCAGGATGTGGATGCCCGTCCTGTTGTCGCCGCCCCAAGGGATAATGAGGTCGGCGAACTTCTTCGTCGGCTCGATGAACTGCTCGTGCATCGGCTTCAGCACCTTCTCGTAGCGGTCGAGCACCATGTCCACGGTACGTCCGCGCTCAACGACGTCGCGGCGGATATTCCTGATGAGGCGGACGTCGTCGTCGGTATCCACGAATATCTTCAGGTCCATCATGTCGCGCAGCTTCTTGTAGTGCAGCGCCATGATACCCTCGATGATGATGACCGGCTTAGGGTCTACGTGGATGGTCTCCTTCTGGCGGTTGCTCTCTATATAAGAATAGGTGGGCTGCTCCACCGCCTTCCCCTCCTTCAGCAGCCGGATGTGCTCTGTCAGCAACTTCCAGTCGAACGCGTCAGGATGGTCGAAGTTGATCAGCTTACGCTCCTCGGGCGTCATGCCCGTCGTGTCGTTGTAGTACGAGTCAAGGGGGATGACCGCCGCACAATGGGGCGGCAGCGCCTTGGCGATTCTCTTCACAACGGTGGTCTTGCCCGAGCCGGTGCCACCCGCAATTCCAATGATTGTCATCTTTTCTCTCACTATATGTCGTTATGCCGTTATAACGTTATGTCATTATAACGACTTTTTCACTTTCTTCAGATACACCACCGTCGGCAGGTGGTCGCTATAGCCGTCAATCCAGTTGCCGCCTGAGAACGTGCGGAAAGGCTCGCCACGATGGCGGCCGCGCTGCTGCAGCAGGTAGTCGCGACGGAACACCTCCCACTGCCACAACTTCAGCGACGTGGCAGTGCCCTCGCGGTCGAGCAGCGACGACGAGACGATAATTTGGTCGAAGAGGTTCCACGCCCCCTGGTACACCAGCGTGCCTGTACCCTTTGCCAGCACGTCCCACCACGGGTTCCACAGTCCGCCGGGGCTCTCGACGTCCTTCATATGGCGCTTGGCACCCAGCGCGACAGCCATCGAGCGGTCCTGCGGGTCGTCGTTCATGTCGCCCATGATGAGCAGTTTCACACCAGGGTCGTCGCGCAGCAGCGAGTCCTTGACGACACGCAGCTGACGGCCGCCCTCCTCGCGTGCGAACGATGGAGCGCCGCGCGAAGGCAGGTGGTTGACGATGATCGTCACGTGCTCGCCACCCATCGTACCGCTGACCACGAGGAAACCGCGCGTGGCACGGCCGGCATCCTCGCGCTTCACGTAGACGTAGGGCACGAGCTTCACGTTGCGCACCTTGAACAGCCGCGGGTTGTAGAGTAGCGCACAGTCGATGCCGCGGTTGTCGGGACCCTCGATGTGTATGTAGCGGATGTCGCGTGCTTTCAGCGGCTTCTGGGCGCAGAGGTCACGCAGGCAGCGCGCGTTCTCGACCTCGGCAACGCCGATGGCCGCACAGCCACCAGCCACCTTGTCGGTACCCATGTCCGCCAGCGCACGCGCCATGTTGCGCAGTTTGTGCGTATACTTCTCTGACGTCCACTTGTTAGTGCCGTCGGGCAGGAACTCGTAGTCGTTCTTGCGCTGGTCGTGAATCGTGTCAAACAAATTCTCCAGGTTGTAGAACCCCACGGCGTAGACATCCGCCTTACCAGCCTGCGCGACACCCGCTTTCTGGGTTTGCACTATGCCCGCCTTCTGGTTCTGTGTAATAGCCGCCTTCTTCTGCTGTGCCGCTGGTGCTCCGCACCCGACAACCACCAGGAGCGCTACAATCAGTATTCTGTATCCTTTCATAAGCTTCTTCATTATTGGCTACAAAGATACAGCATTTTTCTGAAACGCCACCATTTTCGACGGAGAAAATGGAAAAAAGCGGGAAAAGTTTGCGGGAACGAAAAAAAAGTAGTAACTTTGCAGCCCAAAAGCAAATTATCATTACAAATAAACACTCAAAATGAAAAAAGGTATTCATCCCGAAAACTATCGCCCCGTCGTGTTCAAGGACATGTCCAACGGCGATATGTTCCTTACGAAGTCTACAGCAAAGACCAATGACACAGTAGAATTCGAAGGCGAAACTTACCCCGTGGTAAAAGTTGAAATCTCAAGCACCTCTCACCCGTTCTATACTGGTAAGAGCAAGCTCGTCGACACCGCCGGTCGCGTCGACAAGTTCTTTAGCCGCTACGGTAAGGCTCAGAAGAAATAAGATATTTCACCCACATTTCGAAACTTCTAAAAAGTGCGTCCAAGGTAGTTGCATATGCCTGGCCGCACTTTTTTGCTTAATACAAACTACAATGAAGAACGTCCTACCTATCTGCCTATTGGCACTGTGCACCACCATCCCCGCCGGAGCACAACAGCAGCAAGAGAAGAACTTGTTCAGCCACATGGATGCCGCCGTCACCATGGGTACCACGGGACTGGGCATCGATCTGGCCATGCCCGTCGGCGAGAGTGTGAGGCTGCGCACAGGTTTCAGCTACGTGCCACGCATCGAGGTGCCGATGACCTTCGGTGTGCAGGTGGGCGAGGATGCCGCCGAGAGCAAGCAGAAGTTCGACAAGTTGTCGAACACCCTCTCGAACTTCACCGGTCAGCCTGTGAACAGCGAGGTATACACCCAGGGACGGCCCAGGTTCTGGAACTGGAACGTCATGGTCGACGTCTTCCCCCTGAAGAACAACCGCCACTGGCACGTATCTGCCGGTTTCTGCCTCGGACCGTCGAAGATCGCCGAGGCCTACAACAAGACCGAGAGTATGTCGACGCTCGTGGCCATCAACCTCTTCAACAACCTGCGCCAGCGCGTGCTGGACAGTCCCGTGCTGAACGACGAGTGGTACTTCTACGACCACACGGCGAAGGAGGTGCTGATGAACATCGGCATACTGCGTGACCTGGGTATCATCCGTGAGAAGGACTTCCCCGAGGAACTCGATGACGTGTATCTCGACCCGAAGAACAACTTCGTGAAGCGCGGCTATAAGAACATTGCCGACTACGGCCTCATGGGTGTCTATATCGGCACCTACAAGCACGATGTCGTCGACGAAGAGGGGAACGTCATCCACAAGAAGGGTGAGGCCTACATTATGGAGCCCGATGAGAACAGCATGGTGAAGGCCGACATGAAGGTGAACAGCTTCAAGCCCTATGTCGGCATCGGCTATGACGGCCGTCTGCTGAAGGGCAACGACCGCGTGACGATTGGCTTCGATGCCGGTGTGATGTTTTGGGGCGGCACACCCCACCTGACGACCCATGACGGCACGGACCTCATCCACGACGTCGAGAACGTCCCCGGCAAGGTGGGTGACTATGTCAGCCTCGTACGCAAGGCCAAGGTGTTCCCCATGGTCAACGCCCGTCTCTCGTTCCGCCTATTCTGATTTTATTACGGACATAAACGGGGGTGTGCCAACATCGGCACACCCCCATTTATCGTCTATGTAAGTCCGCTGTAATACTTATTTCAATACGACCTTACGGCCGTTGACAATGTAGAGGCGACCCTTGCGGGGCTTCTCCACGCGCTGTCCGCTCAGGGTATAGACAGTGCCCTGTACCTTCTCCAAGGAGAGGGTGGAGATGCCGTCGATGACCTCCTTCTCGGTGATGGTCAGCGTACCGGAGACATAGGTGAATTCGTAGTTCTGGGCTTCGCCGCCTTCGACGTTAATGGGATACATACCTTCCGGCGTGTCGGTCGTGGCCGTCGTCGTAGCCACAGGCTTTACGGTCAGCACACTCTCCGTCTCGCCGTTCTTGAAGCCGCTATATGTCAGCTCGAAGGTCGGGTTCTCCTCGCCCTCTTCGCGGCTGGCGTCTTTCGCTGTCACCTTCAGCAGAGCCTTCGCAACGGTCAGTGCACCGTCATTGAACACGAAGTTGGCATCGGTGGTGATGCTGCCCTTGCCCACCTTGATGGTGTACTCGCCAACGGGCGATGTGGCCGTAGCCTGACAGGTCAACTCGGGTGTACCCGTGATATCGCCACCCGAGACGGTGTATTCGAACGTCGGATTGGCATTGCCATACTTGCGTGTCGCGTTCTTGGCGGTGATGGTGATGACTGTCTTCTCAGCGATGGTCAGCGTACCATTGACATAGGTGAAGTCGTAGTTCTCGTCCTCGCCGCCACTGACGGTAATGACATAGTCGCCGACAGGGCTGTCGGCCGTCGCCTCCGTCGTGGCTACAGGCTTCACGGTCAGCACATTCTCCGTCTCGCCGTTCTTGAAGCCGCTGTATGTCAGTTCGAATGTCGGGTTCTCTTGGTCCACCTTACGGCTGGCGTTACGCGCCGTCACCGTCAGCATGGCCTTGGTGATGGTAAACGATGCCGACGAGCCCTCGAACGTATAGTTACCACCATCCTTGTCAGTAACAGTGGCGGTGGCTGTGCCTACATTCTTGTTGCCGCTATAGGTGACGGTATACTCCGAGGTGGGGATGGCCGTCTCGCCGTCCTTCACGGTCACGGCGGGCTCCTGAGCCGTACCGCTGTATGTGAACGACGTCTTGGCCAGGGTCACCACAGGTGAGGTGATGGTCTTCGGAGCGATGGTGAAGGTTTTCGTGCCGCTGACGGCGTAGTTGCCGCCGTCCTTGTCGGCTATCGTGACGGTAGCCGTGCCGGCGTTCGTGTTATTGCTATAGCTGACGGTGTACTCCTCGGCGGGAATCGTCGTCTCGCCGTCCTTCACAGCCGTCACGACAGGCTTCTTCGCCGTACCGTCGTAGGTGAACGACGACTCTGCCAGCTCGATGGTCGGGGCGGTGACAGCCTTCGGCGTGATGGTGAAGGTCGTCGTGCCGCTGACGGTGTAGTTGCCGCCGTCATTGTCGGTAATCGTCACGGTAGCCGGGCCAGCGTTCGTGTTATTGCTATAGCTGACGGTGTACTCCTCAGCGGGAATCGTCGTCTCGCCATCTTTCACTGCCGTTACGGCAGGCTCCTTCGCCGTGCCGTCGTATGCGACAGAAGTCTCTGCCAGCACGATGGTCGGCGTGGTGACCGTCTTCGGTGTGATGGTGAAGGTTGTCGTGCCGCTGACGGTGTAGTTGCCGTTGGCCTTGTCGGTAATCGTCACGGTAGCCTTGCCAACGTTCGTATTATTGTCGTAGGCAACGGTGTACTCCTCAGCAGGGATGGTTGTTTCGCCGTCCTTCACCGTTATGGCAGGCTTCAGCTCTGCGCCGCTGTACGTGAACGTCGACTCAGCGAACTCGATGACCGGCTCTGTGACGGTCTTCGCGGCGATAGTCAGGTTGGCACCATTAAAGGTGAGCGTATAGTTCAATGTGGCAGCCAGCGTGCCCTGCTTGATAGCGTAGGTGCCGACATTCTCGCCTTCGTCACGTGTCAGCGAGCCCGTCAGCAGGTCACCGTTGACGAGACCTGTTGTCTCGTATGTCAGGGCTGGGTCGTCATCGCCAAACACCTTGCCCTTGGCGTTGGCCGTCACCGTCAGCGCAGCGGGTGTCACCGTCAGCGTGCCATAGACGAACGTCACGTTAACGTCCGTTGCCGTCGATGTGCCTGTGATGGCATAATCGCCAACGTCCGATGTGGCCGTGGCTTCCGTCGCAAACGTCACCTTTCCCGTCAGGTCAATCTCCTCCGACGTGGTATACGTAAAGTCCGGATTGGCAGCGCCATAAGCGCGTTCCGCATTCTGGATGGTGACGGTCACAGAGGGGAGAATTGAGAGAGTTACTTCTGCGGGGTGATAAGGTGTCTCGTCGGGAGACACCAACTCTATACCAGTTAGTTTGATCGTACCGCTTTTGAACGTGGAAGCTGCCGCGATGGTAATATAGAGCACAGGGCCTGATGTACCTTCTAATTCAATGTTATCAGTCGACGAGAGCAGAATACGGTAGAAATCTCCCTTCTCGGGATCGGTTAGAAAGTTGACACCGATAGAGTGATTCTCCAAGTCCGTACGATTACCTTCTAATCCTATCTTATACTTGGTGGCATTCTTTTTCTCGACCGACAGTCCTTCTGGCAACTGTAGTTCGAACTGTACGAGAGTAATTGGCTGGTCATTCTCCAGATCAATGATCAGGTTCTTGGTTTCTCCGCCCTTAATGTCGAACGGCTCAATGACGAGCGTGTTGTCTGCCATACCAGAGACAGGCATCAACAGTAACGTGCTTAATATAAGAAAGTATAAGTTCTTAATGGTTTTCATTTTTATCTAATAATTTGTTTTTACGGGAGTAGGACACCTTTCGGCCATCAACGATGATAATACCACGCTGCCATGCACGGCTGACCTTACGTCCGCCGAGGTCATAGGCAGACTGGCCTTTCGGATGGGGTGGGGTGGTTATATCGTGTATGGCTGATGACGTTTGAACATCAATGGAAACGGATATGGGATGAATGGCAATTTCATCGGGCGACACCAACTCAATCTTTTCTAAAGAAATTGTCCCGCCGCTGAAAGTTTCATCAGCAGTGAGAGTCACTTTGAATAATGCGCCGTCGTTGCCCTCAATCACAGTGTTTGTCATTGATGCTAGAAGGATGCGATAGATACCATCGATGGCATTGACATTGATAGAGTGGTCTTCCAGAGTCGTACGATCGGTAATGGCTACACGGAACCTGTTCTTGCTATTGACGGGTATGGACAATCCCTGCGGTAACTTCAAGTCGAACTGTACGAGCGTGATGTCCATGTCGTTATCGAGGCTTATCGTCAGTTCCTTCGTCTCTCCGGCACTAATCTCCAGAGGTTCAAGACGGAGCGTGTTGTCTGCCGACGCCGTAACGGGCATCAGCAGCATACTGGACAATAATCCGACAAATAGCAGCCGAGGACTCCTCATTAGTTCTTTCCTAAAATCAGATTTACAAGTTTTACATAGTCGACACCGCTGACATCGCCATCACCGCTAAGGTCGGCTGCAGCTGTCTTGTCTCTCTTACCCAAGATCATATTGACCATGATGACCAAGTCCTGACCACTGACCTCACCGTCTCCGTTCAGGTCACCTGTCTTCGCCGTAGGCAGGGCGTCGTACTCGGCCTGGGAGTAGACCTTCAGGACGTCAGGGGCACCGGCGGTGACGGTGATGTAAGCGGTGTTGGCAGGGATATACTGCAGGGAGGTTGCCTTGACGAAAGCCAGGGAACCGTCGGCAGCTGTTCCCAGCACACGCATGGTCGAGGCATCGTAGTCGACGACGTTGCGGTGGCCTGACACTTCGGACACATCGTTACAGAAGTACACACCAGTCAGCAGGTTGCCTGTGGCAGCGCCGCTGCCCGAGCCGATGGCCAGGCGGTTGTTGGAGGCAGTGTTTGTCGAACACTTGACGATGACGGGCGTCGCTGCTGCGACACCACCCGTGATGGGTTCAATGACTACGGCCGCCTTGCTGTTATCGATGGTCTTGACAGAGTACGCCTCCATCTCCGTCGAGTAGAACGTGAAGGGGAAGTCGGCATAGAATGTCTGGTAGTAGCTACCGCCAACAGAAATAGTGGGCTCCAGACCGAAGTAGTTGTCACCGTCGGGCGAGACAAGGAGAATATCCCACCAACTCTCAAGATCACCACCACCAGCTGTTTTCACTCTACTAGAGTCGCTATTCAGATTCAGTAAATCATAGGAGTCGGCCAGATATTTTGTTATCGTTCCTTTTTGGGCGTAGGCACAAGTTCCTCTAGATGTCTGATCTGTCATCACTGGATATCCGATGATGTCATAAGTATTCGTTCCCTGACACTTTAAGTTCCAGCCACTAGACATCTGATCGAATTTGATGACGGTAGAAGGGTCTGAATGTGAAAAGGCGTCACCCTTGACGGTCAGAAGGGCACCAAGATCGGCATCCGTCGTATGCAGGTTGATGCTTCCGCGGTTGTCAATCACCTTGATGAATCGAGCTGTCTTTTTGTTTTTTACGCGGTAATATGCGCCATTCGTCTGCGCCACAGTTGCCAGCGTGCAGACGAACGTTAATAGTATAAGTAGTATTCTTCTCATGGGCTTAAAGAAAACAGCCCAGTCTTTCTCTGGATGGTTTAATACCAAAAAGACCGAGCTGATATGATAATTCAAATGGGCGATGACGCCGTTCTAAGCATTACTCCGCAATGCAGATGGAGACACGGTTACGGTCGTTCTCAGCAAACGGCTGCACACGTGCACCCTTTGAGTCGTAGGTGATACGCTCGGGCGAGATGCCATACTGGTTTCTTAGAGCCGTCACCACGGCGTCGGCACGCTGGGCGGCCAGACGGTCGTTGATGCGGTCGTTACCCGTGCCGGCATCGGCATAGCCGGTAATCACCACCTTCGACTTCGGATACATCTTCATGTAGTCAGCAATATCCTTCACCTTCTGTGCCTCGATATCGGCAATCTCGAACGAGTTGATGGTGAAGAAGACATCGCGGCGGATGGGCTCGATGACAACGGGCTCCGGCTTCTGCTCCACAACGATAGGAGCGGGCTCAACGACAACAGGTGCCGGCTCCACAACGGGAGCAGGGATGAAACGCTCGGTATAGGTCTTGCCGAGGTTGATCTTCAGACCAGCGAGGGCATTGAAATACCAGTCAGCATTGCCGGCGCGCTTAGAGTTGTACTTGTCGCTCAGCAGGTTGGCGTTCACCTCGAGAATCAGGCTGAGGGCGTCCGACAAGCGGAGGTCACCCACCAGACCACCCTGTCCGAAGACACAGGTCTTGGAGCCATCCCAGAGGTAGCGCATATTCTGGTTGCCGTCCCAGGCACGGCCGGGGGCGCTGGCCAGATAAGTCTGTAGGGCCTTCTCGGCATCCTGAGCCTCGTCGTTGCCGGAAGCGAAGTTCAGACCGGCACCCACAAACGCATACAGGTTGAAGAAGCGCTTGGGGTTGTACTTGCACACTACGTTCGACAGGTTGAACTGCACGTCGAGGGAGGGAGCGAAGTAGTTCCACTTCCACGTCTGACGGAAGTTCACCAGACCGAAGTCACTGTTATCAATCTCTATGCCGCCCTTGCTCTGCCAGGCGTTGACTGCCAGACGGAGTCCGACAATCTTGTTGAACTGGTAGCCCAGGGCTGCCTGTACGTTGTAGGATGCCAGGTGGCTAAAGTCTACCTCACCCAACGTGTACTGTCCACCAACAGGCTGCACCTGCAGGAACCAATGCGGCTTAAAGTCGTAAACCGTCTCGCCCTGCGGCTCCTGAGCCGACACGTTGAGAGCGGCCAGGAGAAGCAGTGCAGACAATATTTGTTTCTTCACGTTCATATGCAATCCTTTCTTTGTCTTTTATTCGAATCTGACGTAGTACTTCTTCAGGGCAACCTTGCCGAAGTAGTCAACGGCGGTGTACAACACCTCGTAGATGTAACCCGGCTCGCCATTGAACTTGCAGGCGACACTGCCATTGATGACCTTGTTCATGTTCTCGCCACCGTTGGCAGCCTGAGCCTTAGTCTTGGCTTCTGAGAGGTCCAGAGGAGTGCCGTCGAGGTTGTACACATCGGAGACAGCCACGAACTTCTTATAGGCAGGAGCCAGGAGCTCAAGGTTGTAGGTCGTCGGGTAAAGATCCAGTTCGCCAGGAGCGACGGTCGGAATGGCCTTCTTCTGGCTCAAGATACCTACACGATTACCGTTGTTAGCCATCAGGGCGATGTGCATGATGGACGTAGAGGTGTTGATGCAGTTGGTCAGCTTGCTGTTCAGACGAGTAACATAGCGGTCGAGCACGCTCTTGATGTTGTCCTTAGAGTTGCTGATAGAGACGGAGATCCTTTCGTTCAGGTCACCAATCTCGGCCACCTCGTTCAGCAGGTCGGTGACTTGCTGCGACAGCGTGCCATTGGCACCCACCTTGGCGTTCACAGACTCAAGGATCTGCTCAAGAACAGCGTGGGCATCGTCTGCCTTGTCAATCTCAAACTCGAAATCGAGCGGCAGGATGGCATTGGCAATCTCATTGCCGTCCTGAGTGAACTGGCCGGTCTCCTTGTTATAGCAGAAGGTGCTGTAGCGCTTGCTACCGTCATTGTAGGTCTGCTCAACCTCGAGGACGTACTCATTCTCCTCCTTGTTGAATACGATATAGAACTTACCGTTGCGGCCAGCATCCAGATGGAGGTCTCTGCCGAAGTAGTCCTTGAGAATCTGCTCCTCAATGTCGTCGAGGGTGATCTTCACCTTCACCTTGAACTTATCGTCGTCGATGTTAGGCAACGTGAAGTCGGTGAACTCAATTTTACCACCATATTCCGAGAAGTCGGGCAGGTCGGAAGAGATACTGATGTTGATTTCATTGACGATATCGTCAACCAGATCCTCCAAATCCTCAATGAACGGAGCCTTGTCAATGAGCTTCACATCCTGCAGGAAGGAGAATGACAGCGGCTTGACGGCCATTGCACCGATGTTGTACTGAGAGTAGAGCTTGTGAATGGTACCTTCTTCTGCATCCTGAGTATCAGTAGCCTCTTTGGCGCTCGACTCATCCTGCCAGGATGCCATTACTGCGTAAGCGGGCAACTGGGTCTTCAGGCTGTTGATGATGTTCGCACCGAAGTCACAGATGCTATAGACATCGCTGAAGTCCTTGAACATACCCTTCACGTCTTCCTGGAGGTTCTCCATGTCGACCTCGAACTTCATGTTTTCAACCTGATCGGCCGTGATGGTGGCAGCGGCCTCGTAGAAACCGTTGTCAGCAGAACGGGTGTAGCTCATGGTCAGCAGACGGTCAGACTTCTGCAGGGGCGACAGGATGTCCAGCTCATTGTCCTGGCTGTCGTGGAGCTTCAGCGCAGCACCAACGAAATCAACATTGGCGGGGTTCACGGTCAGGTAGAGCGTACCGGCATTGCCTTCCTCAGTGCCATCTTCGCCGAGTGTAACGAGCGTCTCACCTGCACCGCCACTCTCCTGGCCGAAGGTGTTTTCGCCAAGGATTTGACTAATTCGTTCAAAATTAGACTCCAGCATCTGGAATTCCACGTTTCTTGCATAGTGGGCAGAATTTGCCGAGGGGAATTGCCAGTCACTAGCAGCTTCGCCGTAGTACACGCCGAGGAGGGTCGAGCGGACGTCGAGCGGGGTGTTGAGGTAACCGATGACGGGGTTCTGGGTGCCCTGAACGATGATACCGGTAATCATCTTCTGGAGGTCGTTCTGCAGCTTCTCGAGATCCTGAACGAGCTTGTTCACCTTCGTGTCGAGTTCATTGACCTTAGTCTCAAGGGTACCAACACGCCCCTCAAGGGCTGTCAGTCTATCCGTAATACCAGGAATTGTGGTCTCCAAAAGGGTCGTCATTGCATCCTCGAGGTCGCCGACTCTCGTGTCAAGGCCGCTAATCAGTCCTTGGTTATCAGTAGCTAAGTCAAAAGCGTCCTGAGCTAGGTCCTGAGCGTCTTCAATAGCGTCATTCAAGTCCCCAATCATTTCATCAATCTCATCCTTGTTGTAGGCATCTACATGAGGCTTGGCCTCTAGAGCTGCCAGCCTGTCGAGAATAGCCTGATGGTCGTATGGCTCGGGGAGAGCATCGTCAATCAAGTCAAGAATCTCCTGCTCAGTCCAGAAGTGCTTACCTTCCAGAGTGTTCAGACGATTAAGGATCTCCGTCAGGTCTGTCTGCGGAATGTCAAGGTTCTGAAGCATCTGGTCAATCTCAGACTTCGTGTAGGCATCAACCACGGGATGACCCTCGAGGGCGGCCAGACGGCGCTCGATGGGCGAGAGGTCGGTGACAGGGATAGCATTGATCATGTCCTCGATCTGCTTCTTAGTCAGGTAGTTGTCCTCGATGTTCTTAATGCGGTCGAGCAACGGCTGCACGTCGGGAATGTTCAGGTCGCGGATAATCTTGTCAATCTCAGCCTTCGTATAGGTGTTCTTCTCCAGAGTCTCGATGCGCTTGAGGACGGTCTCCTTGATGGTGTTGTCCATGTTGTTGATGACATTGATCAGCGAGTCGATGGTCTTCTGCTGCTTGACAAGCAGGATGGAGTCCTTCTCAGCCTTTGCCAAAGCCTTCTCAGCGGTGCTGGTGACAGCCTCGATACGCTCGCCCCAACCAGCTACCAGACCCTCAAGGGTCTTTACGCGGTCTTCCAGCGGCTTGAGATTACACTCGCACTTGCCCAACGTGGCAGCCTCGAGAGCCTGATTGGCGGTCTCTTTTACGCTCAGAATCAGATTGTTCAGATCGTTGATTTTTTTAAGGATGTCGCTGTCATCAAAGGGCTTAATCTGATCCAGCTTCCAATTGATGTCATCAATGGCCTTGTTGATCAGTGTGATGGCTGTCTGGTTGAGGGAGATCTGGTTGATCTGGTCCTCAAAGTCAGCCTTCTTCATGTAGGTCTTGTCGGCCTGCAGCTTGGTCAGGTACTCAGAGAGGTCGCACTCGCAACTCTTCAGCGTCTTGACGTAAGCCTCCAGCTCGTTGACCTGAATCTGCAGGGCCTCACGCAGGGACGTCTCCTTGGTGATCCTCGACTTCAGATCCACATACACATCCTCGTCGTAGTCTTTACAACCGACGAAGCTACCAACTGACGACAGTGTCAATGCCATCACCAGAAGGGTTTTCGAAACATGTCTCTTCATTGTTTTTGTTTTTATTGATATATTAGTGATTTCTGTTCAGGTCTTTCCCTATTATATATAATGTACGCGCATATCTCCACCCCGCACGCAAAGATTCGGTGCTTGACAATACGGGATATTCCGCGCAAAATTAGGTTTTTTTTTCGAAACTGCAAAACTTTTTACGTGTTTTTTCTATTTTGTTGACTTTTTCGGCTATAATTGTGATAAAAACATTAATTTTCCGTAATTTTTTGTGTATTCGCCAAGAAATGATTACATTTGTAGCTGGAAAACGAAAATGGCTGTCAAAAGACGTCATAGAAGCATCTACCAACAACAACAATAACAACAAACACAATGAAAACTGTTTATGAATTCTCTGTCAAGGACAGAAAAGGAAAGGATGTATCACTGAAGGAGTATGCCAACGAAGTGCTGCTCATTGTAAACACTGCCACCAAGTGCGGATTCACACCGCAGTACGATGAGCTGGAGGCGCTCTACAAGAAATACCACGCGCAGGGCTTCGAGATCCTCGACTTCCCCTGTAACCAGTTCGGACAGCAGGCTCCTGGCACCGATGAGTCAATCCATGAGTTCTGCAAGCTGAACTTCGGCACGGAGTTCCCGCGCTTCAAGAAGGTGAAGGTCAATGGCGACGATGCCGAGCCGCTGTACAAGTTCCTGCAGGAGCAGAAAGGTTTTGCCGGCTGGGACATGGAACACCCTATTGCCCACATCCTGGACGATATGCTGTCGAAGGCTGATCCCGACTACAAGACGAAGCCGGACATTAAGTGGAATTTCACCAAGTTCCTTATCAATAAGAAAGGTCAGGTCGTCGCCCGCTTCGAGCCGACGGAGAAGATCGAGAACATTGAGGCGCAGATTAAGGAACTGCTTTAAGAATTGACAATTGATAATGATGGAACATACGAAATGTCTGATTATTGGCAGCGGCCCCGCAGGGTATACCGCTGCCATTTATGCCTCAAGGGCAAACCTTAATCCCATTGAATACTGTGGCCTCCAGCCTGGTGGACAGCTGACGCAGACCACTGAAGTAGAGAACTTCCCAGGCTACCCGCAAGGAGTTGACGGTAACCAGATGATGATGGACTTGCGCGAGCAGGCCGAGCGCTTCGGCACGGACATCCGCGACGGTGAGATAGTGAAGGTAGACTTCTCGAAGGCACCCTATGTCTGTACTGCCGACGATGGTACGGAGATTGCAGCAGACACGGTCATCATCGCCACCGGTGCCTCAGCGAAGTACCTGGGACTTGACGATGAGCGTAAGTACAATGGCCAGGGCGTCTCCGCCTGTGCCACCTGTGACGGGTTCTTCTACCGTAAGAAGACGGTGGCCGTCGTCGGTGGCGGCGACACGGCCTGCGAGGATGCCCTGTATCTCTCGGGACTGGCCAAGAAAGTCTACCTCATCGTCCGCAAACCGTTCCTGCGTGCCTCGCAGGTCATGCAGCAGCGCGTCCGTGAGCGTGAGAATATCGAGATTCTCTTTGAGCACAATACCATCGGACTCTTTGGCGAGAACGGCGTGGAGGGCGCACACCTCGTGAAGCGCCGTGGCGAGCCCGATGAGGAGATGGTCGACATCCAGATTGACGGTTTCTTCCTGGCCATCGGTCATAAGCCGAACACCGATATCTTCCGCGAGTGGCTGGAAACCGACGAGGTGGGCTACCTGAAAAAGATTGATGGTACGCCGCGCACGAAGATTTCCGGTGTGTTCGTCGCCGGCGACTGCGCCGACCCTGTCTACCGCCAGGCCATCAGCGCCGCCGGCAGCGGCTGTCAGGCAGCTATTGAGGCAGAAAGATTCCTCATGAACAAAGCTTGATGATTTTTCCCATTGGTCCCATGGGTCTCATAAGGCTCACACAGGTCTCATGGGACTCATCATCCAACAAAAACGAAAAAGCCCCGCTTCACAGCGGAGCTTTTTCAATACTTTAAAACTAAATTAATCAACCATAAACCTTAACCATTAAAAATCTTTTTCTGGTGCAAAGATAGTGCAAACTTCAGAAACAAAGGTTGAATATGCGTTATTTGAGGTTGAAAATCCGTGAATTAACGCATTTTCTACCTAATTTCACGCATTTTCAACCTTTTTTGACCTTTTTCTTCAGATTTTTGCCCAAAAAGAAAAACAATTGAGAAAAAAAATGTATCTTTGCAACCACAATCATAAACCCTAAAACGATGCTGACGCTCATAATTATCCTATCGGTAGCGGTGCTCACTGGTCTTTTTTTTGCTGGCCGCGAGCTCTACCTAAGGAGCGTGCGCCTGAAACAGCGCCTGCAGATGAGTCGCGTCTACACGAATATCACCCATGAGCTGCTGACGCCGTTGACGGTCATTTCAGCTTCAGTCGAACATCTGCGCGAGCAGACGCCCGAGCACAATCAGGACTACGACCTGATGCAGCTGAACATCGAACGAATGGTGCGTCTGTTGCAGCAGATCCTCGAAACCAGCAAGTCGCAGTCGGGCGAGCTGAAGCTGCGTGTGGCCCACGGCGATGTGATGCAGTATATCCAGCGGACAGCCTTGTGTATAGAACCACTGATGGCGAAGAACAAGCTCGCCTTCTCTGTCAGCTGCCGTCCTGAGAGTATGATGGGCTGGATAGACACCGACAAGCTGGATAAGATTATCTATAACCTACTGTCGAATGCCGCTAAATATACTAACAAGGACGGACACGTACAACTGAAGGTGCGCACCAATGACACCTATGACCGTATAATTATTAAGGTGTCTGACGACGGCATCGGCATACCGAAGGACAAGCAGCACAACCTCTTCCGCCGCTACTACGATGGCGACTACCGTCGTATGCAGGCAATGGGTACAGGGTTGGGGCTGTCGCTGACGCGTGACCTTGTCTACCTGCATGGTGGCGACATCACCTGCGAGAGTGAGGAGGGTAAGGGAACGACGTTCACCGTCGTACTGCCTATCAACAAGGAATCGTTCTCGGCTTCACAGACCGACGAGACTGCGACCATCGACATCAATAGCGCCCGGAGTGCCATCCTTGACCTGGCCCTCCGCATGAAGAAAGCCGACGAGGAAACGGCTGAGGCGCCACTGACGGAGACACCACTCGACGAGGATGCCTACAAACTGCTCATTGTCGAGGACAATATCGAGTTGCTGCTACTTATGCAACAGCTGTTCAGTAAGCACTATCAGGTGCTCACTGCCCCGAACGGCGAGAAAGCGCTTGACATCGTCGCTAACAACGAGATAGACCTCATTGTCTCCGACGTGATGATGCCGGTCATGGACGGATACGAATTGACGCGCCGTATCAAGGGCGATGCCGCCACCAGTCGTCTGCCCATTATCCTGCTGACGGCGAAGACACAGTCCGAGGACCGCGAGGAGGCGCTCACCATCGGTGCCGACGACTATGTCACGAAACCCTTCAAGATGCGTGATCTTGAACTGCGTATCAACAATATCATCGAGAACCGTAAGCGTATACAGACGGAGTTCCGCAAGAAGAGTGTCGAAGAGACCGAGCAGGAGATAGCGGTGGCCGATCCCACCGTCGATCAGGAGTTCCTCAAACGTGCCATTGACTGTGTTCGTGGCCATCTGGACGATGGCGACTACGACCGCGACGCCTTCGCGGCCGATATGGGTGCCAGCGCTTCCACCTTATATAATAAGTTACGCTCGCTGACGGGTATGAACGTCAGCATCTTCATCCGCGACATCCGCTTGAAGGAGGCACGGCGCATCGCCCAGCAGCAGCCCGATATCCGCATCAGTGACCTCGCCTATCGAGTGGGTTTCCAGGATCCGAAGTACTTTGCCACGACATTCAAGAAGCAGTACGGCATCACACCTAAAGAGTTTCTCGACCTCAGAAAAGCTGAGACGGTTGAGCAAGAAAGCCCTCGTAGGCGTAAAACCAAAAAAAATGACGTCATTTGAAATAAATAGTAAGTAGTAAATCGTATAATTGTAAATAAATGATTACCTTTGCAGGCGGTAACCATTCACCAACAACAAAAATCTATGTCAAAACAGAAAAAGTTCATCCTTCAAGAGAGTGAGATTCCTACACAGTGGTACAACATTCAGGCTGACATGCCCAACAAGCCCATGCCGCCCATCCATCCCGCGACGAAGCAGCCGCTGGGCGTCGACGATTTGGCACACATCTTCCCACGTGAGTGCTGCGTACAGGAGCTTGACACCGAGCATCGCTGGATAGACATTCCTGAGGACGTCCTCGAGAAGTACAAGTACTATCGTTCTACGCCGCTTGTCCGTGCCTATGCACTCGAGGAGGCTCTGGGAACGCCTGCTCACATCTATTTCAAGAATGAGTCGACAAACCCGCTGGGCTCGCACAAAATCAACTCCGCTCTGCCGCAGTGCTACTACGCCAAGCAGGAGGGAACGACGAACGTCACCACCGAGACGGGTGCCGGACAGTGGGGCGCTGCCCTCTCGTACGCTGCCAAGATCTACGGACTTGACTGTGCCGTCTATCAGGTGAAGATTACCATGCAGCAGAAGCCCTACCGTTCCAGCATCATGCGCACCTTCGGTGCTGTCGTTGAGGGGTCACCCTCGATGTCGACGCGCGCCGGCAAGGACATCCTGACGAAGGACCCGACGCACAGCGGCTCTCTGGGCACCGCCATCAGCGAGGCCGTTGAGCTGGCCACCACCACGCCCAACTGTAAGTACACCCTGGGATCCGTGCTGAATCACGTCGGCCTGCACCAGACCATCATCGGTCTCGAGGCTGAGAAGCAGATGGAGATGGCTGGTGAGTATCCCGACATCGTCATCGGATGCTTCGGCGGCGGCTCGAACTTCGGTGGCATCTCCTTCCCCTTCATGCGTCATAACCTCCTCGACGGTAAGACGACAGAGTTCATCGCTGCCGAGCCCGACAGCTGCCCGAAGTTGACGCGTGGACAGTTCCGCTACGACTTCGGCGACGAGGCTGGCTACACGCCGCTGCTGCCTATGTACACCCTGGGCCACAACTTCAAGCCAAGCAACATCCACGCCGGTGGTCTGCGCTACCACGGTGCCGGCATGATCATCAGCCAGCTCATCAAGGACGGCCTGATGCACGGTGTCGACATCCCGCAGCTCGAGACCTTCGAGGCCGGTATGCTCTTCGCACGTACCGAGGGTATCATCCCTGCCCCCGAGAGCACCCATGCCATTGCCGCCACCATCCGCGAGGCTAAAAAATGTAAGGAGACAGGCGAGGCAAAGGTCATCCTGTTCAACCTCAGCGGTCACGGACTCATCGATATGCCGTCGTACGAGGCCTACATCAAGGGCGACCTGCAAAATTACACCGTTACTGACGAGATGATTGCCGAGAACCTGAAGGAACTTGACAAGTAAGCAACAGATACCCATCTGTGTCAAAAAACAAAAATCTTCAAAAATCTGACAAAAAACTAGCCTGTCGAAAGCCATTTTTGTTAGATTTTTGAAGATTTTTGTTTAAGTCAGCGTGTTATGGCATCCCCTCTCTTATAATAGCCCCATAAAAGATGTACAAAGACCTGTTCATAGACTTCGATGACACGCTCTACGACACCCACGGTAATGCGGTCATCGCCCTGCGCGAGCTCTTCGACCACTTCGGATGGGCTACTGCCTTCGATGATCCCCAGACGTTCTACGACCGTTACTGGGAGACGAACATCGACCTTTGGACACGCTATTCGAAGGGCGAGATAGAGCGAGACTACCTCATAGTAGAACGTTTCCGCAAGCCCCTGAGCTATGGTCGGGGGCTGGAGCCGACGGAAGACTACTGTCGACAGGTGAGCGACGTGTTCCTCGATTACTGTGCCACGAAGCCGGGCACCGTCGATGGCGCCCATGAACTCGTGGACTACCTCCGCCGACGGGGCTACCGCCTGCATATGTGCAGCAACGGCTTCCACGAGGTACAGTACCGCAAGATGCGCGCCAGCAGACTCGATACCTGCTTCGATACTGTCGTGCTCAGCGAGGATGCCGGAGCCAACAAACCCGCGCCAGCCTTTTTCGACTACGCCCTGCGTGTGACGGGAGCTGACGTGCCTACGACCCTGATGATTGGCGACAACTTCCAGACGGATATTCTCGGAGCCCAGCAGGCTGGCTTGGCGGTCATCTACTTTAATCGCTATCCCGAATACCCCGCTCCTTCGCCCGTCGACTACGAGGTAACGTCGCTCAGGGAAATCATGGAAATTTTGTGAAGAATTGAAGAGTTGAAGAATTGAAGAGACTGATAATGACGGCCGTGACGACGGCCATGACGCTACTGCCGCTGGCGGCACAGGAAATGAGCCGTCTGACAGACAGCCTGCAGTACAGGGCTGAGACGCAAGCCACCATCGCTGATTGTGACCATACTCCCCTGTGGCTCAACGCGAACCGCTACGGACTGAGTGCCGTGAAGGGGAGCTATGCCTATCTGCGCGGTGCCTTGCAGCGCCCTTTATCAGCTGACGACGGACGGCGGTGGGGCATCGGCTACGGAGCCGACGTGGCCGTGGCGACAGGAATGACGAGTACCTTGGTGGTGCAGCAAGCTTACATTGAGGCGCGCTGGCTGAAAGGTGTGCTCACCCTTGGCGCGAAGGAGCAACCCATGGAGCTGAAGAACCCGGAACTGAGCAGTGGCTCGCAGACGCTTGGCATCAATGCCCGTCCCGTACCCGCCGTACGGATGGCGCTTCCCGACTATTGGACGGTGCCTGGTACCAATGGGTGGATAGCCGTGAAGGGCCATGCTTCGTACGGCAAAACCACCGACGGTGGCTGGCAGAAGGACTTTACGGACGCGCAGACGCGGTACATCCAGGGCTCATGGCTACATACGAAGGCAGGCTATCTGCGTCTGGGACCGAAGAACATCACACTCGAGGCAGGCATTGAGATGGCCTGTCAGTTCGGCGGTGAGACCTATCATCTGGCGGGGCCTGCCGACGAAGCCGTCTACAAGAACGGCCAGAATATCAAGGCTTTCTGGAAAGCGCTCGTCCCCCTGGCAGGACAGGATGCCACAGACGATGTCTATACCAACGTTGAGGGTAACCACCTGGGTAGCTGGCTGATGCGCTTGAACATGGACTACGCGACATGGAACCTGGGTGTCTATGCCGATCATTTCTTCGAAGACCAGTCGTCAATGTTTTTCCTCGACAATGACGGATATGGCACTGGCGACGATTGGAACAAGACCACACGCAGCCGCTTCTTCCTCTACGACCTGAAGGATATGCTGCTGGGTGTGGAGCTGAGACTGAAGAATCATCACTGGCTCGACGATATTGTTGTGGAGTACCTCTATACAAAGTATCAGAGCGGTCCCGTCTATCACGACCATACTACAGCTATCAGCGAGCACATCAGCGGAAAGGATGATTACTACAACCACAGTCTGCAGACTGGTTGGCAGCATTGGGGCATGGTCATGGGTAACCCCCTCTACCGTTCGCCGCTTTACAATGACGATGCCACCATCCGCGTGAAGAACAACCGCTTCACGGCCTGGCATCTCGGACTTAGTGGTACGCCTGTCTCGCGGTTGCACTATCGGTTGCTGGCTACTTGGCAGCGCGGCTACGGCACGTACCACCTGTTGTTGCATGAGCCACAGGAGAATGTCAGTCTGATGGGCGAGGCGTCCTACCGTCTGACCCATAGCTGGCAGGTGAAGGCGGCTTTGGGCATGGACCATGGTAAACTGCTTGGCGACAACCTGGGCTGTCAGGTGACGCTAAGATGGGAGATGAAAAATTGAAAAATGGAGATGAGACGCAAGATAATAGCAATGACGATAGGTGTCGCAGCGATGACGTGTGTATCGTGTGACTTCGTAACGTCGGATAATGGCGACCTGGACGGACTGTGGCAGATGACGTTCATGGAGGACCTGCGAACGCAGCAAGTGACGGACGCCCGCGACAAGATGGTGGCGTGGGCCTTCCAGGGGACGCTGGTACAGATGAACTCGGAGCAGATTGAGGAGGTGACGGGTGAGTTCGCGTTGGAGGAACACAGCTTGAGAATATGGAACCTGAACCACTTTTCGCATGCCACGGGCGACACGCTGATGACGGACATGACCATCCTCCGCACCCTTGGCATCTATAGTCAGGAACCCTCGTTCCATGTGCTGGAGCTCAGCAAGAGCACCCTGCGACTGGAGAATGACAGCGTCAGAATAAGCTTTAGGAAATACTAGACCTTGCGGCCAAAGATAATCTTGAAGAACGTCAAACCGAGAATCTTGAAGTCGAGTGCCCACGAGCGGTGCTCCAGATACTCAAGATCCATCTCCAGACGTTTCAGCATCTTCTCCATTGTGTCTGTGTAGCCGTTGTAGAGCGTAGCCATCGACGTGATGCCTGGACGAATCTGGAAGAGGTACTGATAGCGCGTGTCGTGCAGCATAATCTGGTCTATGAAGAACTTGCGCTCAGGACGCGGGCCGACGAACGACATCTCACCCTTGAACACATTCCAGAACTGTGGCAGCTCGTCCAGATGGTGGGCACGCAGGAAACGGCCTGCCTTTGTCAGACGGTCGTCTTCCTCGGTGTCGCACAGGGCAGGACCTTTCTTTTCGGCGTCAACCACCATACTACGGAACTTGTAGATGTTGAACGGACGGCCAAAACGGCCGATGCGCTCCTGCTTGAAGATGACGGGGCCATTCTTCTCACGCTTGATGGCGATGTAACAGAACAGGAACAGCGGCGAGAAGATAATTAGACAGATGAGCGCCACGAAAAGGTCGAACACACGTTTTACGTTGCGTTCGAAGCCGTTCATTCCGTCGATAACATATCCACTGCTGTGAACCGTCATATATGTGTTTTTTCCTGTTTTTTACCTTTGTTTTATTATACTAACGACGATGTCGTCTTTTTATTGCAGAAGGAAAGTATTTTTTTTCAAAAAACTCCACCTTACCGCAAAACGGGTGCAAAGGTAATGAAAAAAAGACAAACGGCCAAATGTATTTCGTAATTTATCGTCTCAAGAGCGATATGTAGATGAAACGGCGTAGCTTGTTGGGCATATTTCGAACAGTGCTACGGTAGAAAATGTTCAGTATCATAGTACCCCATGAGATGAATCCCAACTGGTGGAGCTCACGTTGTAGCCTGATTTCTGACTGCGCATATTTCAGACCGCCCCGGCGTTGGAATGTATCATCGGACATACGGAAGTAGAGTAGCGACTTCTGTATGTTATGGAAATGGCTACCATACATCAACATACGTATCCATAGGTAGTAGTCCTCGAAGAGGTAGAAGTGCTGATAGCCGCCAGCCTGTTCGACGGCCTGACGTCGGAATACTACAGTGGGGTGATTCATCGGGTTGCGCTTGCGGGCGAACTTGACGATGTCCTCGTGGTCGCGTGGAGGCTTGCGCGAGGAAATGATGTTTGTCGGGATGTCCGTGAACTCGTCAATCCAACAGCCGCAGACGTCAGTGTCGGGATGCTGTTCCATCCACTCTATCTGTGTCTTGAAACGCTCAGGCTTAGCAATGTCGTCAGTATCCATGCGGGCTACAAGGTCGTAGGAACAGTGTCGCAGACCTTCGTTTAGTGCTCCACCAAGCCCATGACACTTAGATAGTTTGATGGTCTTTAGTTCGGTGTGCTCTTTCTGACAGCGCTCTATGACTTGTTCTAGTTTGTCGTCCATAGGCCCGTCTTGTACGAGAACGACCTCCGTTGGCGGCAGCGTTTGATTGAAAATGCTGTCGAGGCTCTGCTGGAGAAACTGCGGGTTCTCCCTATAGTAGACGGACATGAGGACTGTGAACTGCTTCATTATCGTGCTGTTAGGCGGTGGTTGTGCCTTTTGCGTGTGCAAAGGTACAACTTTTTTTTAAGAAGCAGTCCCTTTTTGATGGATTATTTCAGTTTGAAAAGCAGAATATCACCTGCATCGATGGTGAAAGACGACTTCATAGGCTCCTCAACAAGACTTTTCGTGATGCGGCGTGGTGTGTCGTTACGCCAGCCGATGGTAGCTTTCATTTTCCCGCGGTAGTTTTTGTTGACAAGGGCTAGGTAGGTATGGCCGTCCTTGGTGAACTGTGAGACGATACAACCGCGTTTGCCGCTGATTTTCAGTTTGTTCAGGTTAGGTGGCATCATCGTTTGGCGACGGGTGCCTTTATCTATGACGCCCAGATGGCCAATGCTGGTCACGCGTGCGCCATAGAACAGGCGCGCTACGGATTTCAATTCACTGTTCATGCGCTGCACCAATGCGTAGGTCTTCGTTTTCCGTCCTTTTCGGTCAATGGGACCATTATGGTAGTCGTTCTCGCGATCTGGGGATGGTGTCCAGTAGGTGAAGTACTGGATGCCCTGTGCGCCATAGGCTAAGTTGGTATACGCCTGAAGGCGCAGCGAACCAATGGTGGGCTGAGGATAGATGGCGTGAGGTACGGAGAGGATGAAGCCCCAGAAGGGTATGCCCTTAGACAGACTTTTCGTACGGATGGTCTCCAGATTGGCAAACCATCCGTCGCGTAGTCCGTCCTTCGTGACTGGATAGTAGTCGAACGACAGCTGGCGACACGAGGTGGCTGCGCCCTTTTCTAAATATTCGGCATAGGTGCGCGTCTTTGTATGTTGCAGTATCCAATCATCGTAGTTGGGGAGGAGATTGATGTAAAAGACATGGCTGTTGTCTACTTTTTTTATCTGGCAAATCTCCTTCTCAAGTGCGTCAATCTCAGCTTCCGATGGCTCATCCTGCAGGACGTAGCCGAAGAATCCCTGCTGGTCTTTCAGTATGGCAGCAGCCCGCTCTGGGGTGGCGTGCGTCTCAGGACAATGTCCTAGGATGCTGACGCCGTGACGATATGCCACTCGGCATGCCTCCGTCAATTCGCGTAGTGTAGCATAGCCGTAGAGGCTGACAGTGAAGCCACACTCGCTAAACGTCTTGAAATTCTCGTCGGTAGACTGGTCATTGGGAACACCCATATAGGCGATGATGGGCATCTCGCCGCCAGTAGCCCTCATTGGCAGGGATAGGCATAGTAAAAGAACGATGGAGTAAATATATTTCATCGGAATACGGACTTTTCACAGCATCATATAGAGTTGCTTATACTGTCTGATGATGTGCTGTGGGTCAAAACGCTGACAGACTGCTGTTCTGTCGACGGCGGCTCCTATGGTCTTAGCCACTTTGTCAACAAAGTCGCGGTTGTCACCATAGTGGTAGACGGCATAGCCGCGGATGCCATCGAGATAGTCGGCAATGCGCACCCTGTCGGACATAACCACCGGTGTTCCATGTACCATCGCCTCCAGGGTGACAAAGGAGAAAGCCTCATACTTGGAAGGAACCACGAGCAACGAGGCCTGGCGGTAGAGTAGCTGTAACTCTTCGCGGCTAAGGTGGTGATGGCGCGTGATGTCGGCCCTTTCGAAGGGCATATCGCCGTTTCCCACGCAGTGGATGTCGTATTGTCCTTCAGGCAAAGCAGACAACTGGCGGAAACCCTTTACATGGTCGTCGATCCTACCTACGAAGAGGATGCACCTCGGCTGGTGGATTACGTCAGGCAACGACAGACTATCCACAGTGTTGTTCCAGTGGGGAATCTGGACAACACGGTGGTGAAGAGCACTGAAGAAACGCGTATCCTCGTTGTTGATGGTTGTCACGGCATCGGCATAGCGCTGGATGGCGGGACGCATCTTCAGGTGGAAAAACAGACGACCAGCCAGCGGGTGTCCCAGATAGCAGAACGGGTGGAAGTGGGCTGTGTAGACCACTTTCTTACCCATACGGTGAGCCAAGCGCATGGCGTCAATCGTCCCTTGGGCAGTATAGCCATTGACGTGGACGATGTCAGCTTCGGCAATGAACGGCTCTAGGTCACTGTCACGGTAGGTGTAGTGCAGCAGGCGTGACGGCTGCTGGGGAATGTCGGTAACGGGCAACACACGGCAGTCTGCATCGTTGCTGAGCAGGTGTTCCAGTCCTCGGCAGTAGGTGTCGGTGCCCCCTGGCATATTCTGGCGTATCTGCAGAATCTTAATCATGACATTTTTTTATTGATGAGGAATGTGTGCATCTCGGGACGGCAATAGAAATACAAGCTCTTTAGGAACATGACGTACCGTTTGTAGCCCAGTAGACGGTATAGTAAACTGTAGAACCTTGCCAATTGACGGTGCTTCCCCTCTAAGTTGTCGATATTCCGTCGCGACACATTGTCAATCTTCTCCTTGATAAGCATACCCCGCCGACCGATGGCGTCGTGGAAGGTGCCTGCGCCAGTAGTGAAGGGTGAGTGATGAAGGGTGAGTCCATGATACAGCCTGCGGTGGAAGGCGGCGATAGGGTCGCCGTTGTCGTATGTAGCGTAGGTGTAGGGTTGGGTGATGAATGCGTCGAAAACGCTGGTATTGGCAATGATAGCATCACGGTAGATGTTGTTGATCAGTGCCAGGTCGTCGTACTCCTTTAAATTCTCAATGCGCTTGCGCTCAATGATGCCTTGCTTTAGCTTGCTGTAGTCATAGCCTGCAAAATGGACGAACACGAGTGGGTCGTCGCGCTGTGGGGTGTCGTCACTACGGAAGGTGACGTTTAGGGTACCTTCGTCATCCTGGCAGATCTGGCGCTCAAAGTAGTTCCAGGGTGCCAGGTTCATCCCCAACGACTGTAGGACACATAGCCGGTCAGCCAGCAGGGCAGGCATCCAGTCCATCCATTTCTGGTCAGTGAACTGTCCGACGGAGCGGTCGGCAAAAGCTTGGTCGCGCAGCCTCTCTTGCCACCATGCTACGACGCGGCACCCCCATTCATCATTCTTGATGCCACAGAACCCCAGGTTGAAAATGCCATTGACGTTCATGGCCCACTCAGGATGTTCCCCAGTAAAGTGCGTGTGGATGCCCACGACCTGTGGCGTTAACGTCATGCTATAGTTATCGAGAGCCTCGCTGATAGGTCGGATGCTCGAGAATACGTAGATGTCGGGATCGAAGTAGTAGGCCTTCTCGTAGCCGTCGGCGAAGACATGGTCGAAGCAGAAAGGCTTGATGGCTGTACAGAACTCCGTGAGGTCGTATTTGAACGCCATATCCGTCCATTGCTCTAAAGTCAGTCCGCTAAGTACGTCCTTGGCGATGACAACCTCTGCAGGCAGGGCGGGAGACGCCCCGCCAAACTCGTCGGCGACATAGATGCGGAAGTCAGTCGTGGGGTTATGCTGACGTAGCGACTGACCTAAAATCTGGGCCAGCCCGATATAGTTTTTGGCAACGATGGTAAAAGCACACTCTTTCATAGTTGGTATTAAAAGCTTCTGTAACGGTTCTTGGCTTGGATGAACGACCAGACCGAAAGGGGACGGACGGCGTTCATCTCCCGGTAGTGACGGATGCTGTTGATGACCATTTGTCGGATGCTTATCATTTTGTGCGACAGTGTCTGACGACTCATGTCTGTGGAGCCGAGCACGTTGTGGCTGTGTTGACGGTATTTCACCAACGGTTCGTCGATGAAGTCAACGATGCCCCCCTGGGCCACGATGGACAGACATAGCCAGGCATCGTGCATGATAGCTTTGTCGTAGGGACGCCGGATGCACATCTTGGCCTGATGGTTGAACAGTGCCGTGCAGCCAGTGACGGTGTTTGTGGCAGCATAGTCTTCGAACGTCTTGATGGCTGCCATCTTAATATGTTGGTTTCTGACGAACGAGGTATCTGTGACGTTCAACTGTGCATCAGTCAGCATGAGGTCGCAATGGACGAGTATCGGAGTGTCAGGCGACAGGTGTTCCAGCGTCCTAAGCCGGAGGAAAGTCTTCTCTGTCTTCTCCGGCAGCCATACGTCGTCCTGGTCGCAGAACATATAGTAAAGTGCGTCGACCGCCTCCATCATACTAAAGAAGTTGCGACAGGCACCACCTTGCGGCGCGTAGTCCAAAAGGGTAATCTGGTGGGGATGGTCGGCGGCGTAGGCTTTGAGTACGTCTATCGTCCCGTCAGTCGAACCATCGTCATGGATATACAGATGCCAGTCGGTGAACGTCTGGCATAGCAGGGAGTCGAGCTGCTCCCTGACATATCTGGCACCGTTGTATGTTGCCATCAGTATGGCTATCTGGCTCTCACATTTCATATTTTCGTCAGTTTATATCTATAACCACTGATGACACCCCTTATCAGGGCCATCAGACGCCCCAGCTTGTCGGGCTCAGCCAGGATGATCCGGAAGAACTTCCTGCGGATAATCTCGTTGAACAGGTAATCTTTGTCTGTCCTCGTCATCAACGGCCGGTGTTTCCTGTAGCAGATGATGTGAGAGCGGGTCATGTTATATGTCCTGAGACGGTCGTAGTTGGGCGTAAACAGACGGAATGGCCCTAGAAGCTGGGGGTAGCCCAGTGAGTGATCCAGACGGTGGCGGGTGAGACATACAGTCTGGAAGCCGTGTTCCTGGGCGCTCAAGGCTATGTCGTGGTCAAGGGCGTCCAACGGGAATGCGCTTTCGTCGACACCGCCGATGCTCCGCAGGATAGTCGTGGGGATGACAGTGCCGGAGTTGATGAATAGGCGTCTATCCTGGATCTCATTTTTTATCTGGAAATTGTCGCAGCCGTTGACATAGGGCGTGAACACCATACACTTGCCTTGCGTCAGCAGTGCCTCTATGTCGTTTCTGTATGATGGGAAATCGTTCCAGCGGCTGTCGTCATCCATCAGCAGGATGGCATCGAATCCTTCTTGTTCTGCCAACCGCCATGCGTAGTTGACGGCAGGCGCTATCAGCGTGTTTTTACCTGTCCAATGGTAGTCGATATGTGGTTCTTGGAACCACTCCTGATGGCTGTCGGCACTGTTGTCCCACACCACCAGCCTGTCCAGGTGGGGTGCATACAGACTGATGTTGCGTAGTGTCTGGTCCTTGTCAGAATTGTACAGGGTGACAACCCCCAACATTTTTATCTTCTCCATACACCTGTCGCTGTTCCTTTGAGGATTTTGTTAAACTGAATGATGTTGACGATGATGCCTGGCAGGTTACAGAAGCACATGACTGCCATGAACCAGATGATGTTGTGAGTCAGAAGACTGACCAGCCATGCCAGCGGGATGAAGACGATGGCAGAGACGGTCATGTACAACTGCATACGCAAGGCTCCGATGCCGTTCAGGAAGTAAGAGTATCGCATACTGAGCACTAGCAGGAAGACATAGAGTGCCATCATGGCCGTCATGGCGAAGGAAACGTCGCATTTGTCGCCAATCCACAAGTCATAGACCAGTGGCGAGAACACTGTCATCAGCACCAGTATGAGGAAGATGAGGATTGTCAGCGTGTTCATTTTCTTTCCAGCTTTCTCTATCCATACCATGTCGCCGCGTTCGTAGGCATCAGTGGTGGCGTTCCAAAAAGGCATACAAATCACCGTGAAGAACACGACGACCAGACTCATGTAGCGGTAGGCAATCTGATAGGGCGTCACCATCTCAGGAGTGAAAAACTGAGAGATGAGGATGTTGGCCGTCATGAATTGTATGATGCCTGCTATCTGTAACCAGAAGAACTTGATGCCGAGGTTGCCGAGCTGGAGGGCTGCCCGCAGGTTAACGTTCTTCCATGTCGGACGCAGTTCCGTGAACCGTATGTAGAAGGTGTAGGGGTAGGCCACCAGATAGACGAGCAATGGTGCAGCGGTGTTTACTGCGATGATGAGCAGAAATGTTGCATTCCCGTTGATATAGAGTAGCCATGTGCCTATTAGTGCCAGTGTCTGTCCTAGTGCCACGATAAGGTTGCTGACGGCAGGCAGTTGCATACCCATATAGACGTTGCTAATGAACTTCAGTACGAACGTACAACAGATAATGCTTACGGCACAAAGCAGCGCCACACGTAGTTCGGGAATAATGACAGGATCGACGTTGAGGAATGTGTAGACATCACCAAACCATACAATCAGGGCGAGTATGAGGAATGTCGGAATGACGATACATACAAGCATCGCCATGGTCGAACTGACTGCCTGTCGAGAGGCGTTATTGTCGTTGTGAGCCTTGCAGGTAGCCAGACGGTTGCGCAGACCGTTGCCCAAGCCAATGTCCATCTGGTCAATCCATACCAGCATACTGCTGATGGTTAGCCATACACCATTCTTGTAGGCTCCCAGACACTGAAGGGTCAACGGTACCATTACCAGCACAACGAGCGCACTCCATCCCTTGATAAAGAAGGATAGTAGCACATTCTTGATGAGAAGGCTTGTCCGTCGGGTATGTGTGTCGTTGGCTATCAGTGTCATAGGAATCCAAATTGGTTAACCTTACATCCATAAAGGAAAATGTACATCGCCACGAGAAAGGGCCATACCTTGCCAAGCCACATGGGTTTTACCGTATAGATGACGGAGGCGAACATGATGATCTCCGTTATCTCGAACAGTTCGGACATTCGGACGGCAAAGACCGACATTGTTGAGAGTCCGAACCAGCAGAATAGGCCAAGAGCCTCGCATACCAGTACCAGATTAAAACACTTCATGTGTTCGTAGATTAGGTCGTAGTAGTAGAGAACATATAAGAACGTGACGATGCGTAGCAGGGGGATGGGATGTATGACAAGAATGTCTGGGTGATCGCCGTTCGAGATGGCAAGCTCGTAGAGCGCCATCTTTGCTTCTATGTATGGTATCGGGATGGTGGTGATGGGGTTCACCTTGAGAATCCAGAACAACACGCCTAAGAGAATCAGCACTACCATGCCCACCTTCCATTTGGCGTCCATGCGCTTCTGGGGGGTTACCAAAAGTGGGATAATCAAGGCGGCTGCCGTATGGTGTAAGGAGATGGCTACCAACCAAAACGCCACCCAATGCCACCATTTCTTACCCTCAAGTCTGAGAAGATAGCAGTACATTCCGATTGATAGTGCAGCTGCTATTCGCATCTGCTCGCAGTCGTGCAACTGGAAGAAATTGCCGAGATAAACGGGGATGGCCAAAAAGAAAATGGCCGGTGGCACCATTTTCGACAGCGAATAGATCTTCAGTGGGATGGAGATAAGGGCATAGAGCCAGATGACCCAGCGGATGGTTCCCCCCATCTTGTTGAACAGCTCGCAGACCCAAAGAAAGGTCGGTTCTACTGACAGTTGGTTCTTTAAGGAATCGTAGTCGTAGAAGATGTTCACGTAGACATTGTAGTCACTGACATTGGTTCCTGGACGGGTGCCCGAGATGACAACCATCAGCAAGATGACGCCCCAAACTATATACTTATAATAGTGTTGAGGCAAGTAGTCCTCTATCATGGAAAAAGCATAACAGAGGACCATCAGTGAGAAAATGCATACGATAATCATCTATGCCGTCTGTTCGTCTTTGGCTACATTATTTTTTGCCAGCAGCCAGCCGGTCAACACAAAGAAAGCCAACAGCATCATGGCAATGGATATAATCATGCGCTTGGGACCTGCTGGTTTGATGGGCATGGAGGCACTCTCGATGACTGTGAAGGCTGGCGTCGCCTCCTGAAGCTTGGCCGTTGCAGCCTGCAGCTGGGTGTTCATGGCGGTGTATACGTTGTACTTTGCCTGCATGTCGTTCTCTAGGCTCTCCTGATGTGCCTGATAGGTTGTTAGAATGGTGCTGGTGTGGGCGTCAGAATATGCAGCGTAGGCTTTCAAGGCCTTGTCGTACTCCACTTTGCTCTCCTGAGCCAGCTTCTCGTAATAAGCCACATCAATGCGGGCCTTGTTGGTGCGGTAGGCTATGATGAACTCCTGCAGCTTCTTGCACGTGGCGTCGGCCATGATGGCACAGACGCGTGGATCTTGGTCGGTGACGGTGATGGAGACAACATCAGTCTTTTTGTCGACTACACATTTGATATTGCTCTGTACGTAGCTGAAGATGTCTTTTTGACGTTTCGAGAGTTCAAAGACCGACAAGGTTTCCTTTCCATTATATGTGTCAGGTGGCGTGGGCTTGATCCACTCACTGATGGTGTTTAATAGTATGCCCCACCACGCACTCTTCTGTTTGTCGCGCAGGTAGACGTAGTACTCGCAGTTGATGTCCTTGTCGCGCGTGGTCACAGGAACGCTCATCAATTCTGCAACGAAATCCTGTGAGCCGATGACGTCAGGATAGATCTCGGCCGAGATGGCATCCTCTCCCGTCATCTTGGCTAGCGAGCCTGCCAGTCCTATTGACGAGGCCAGCGAGCCCAGTGACCCAGACATTGATGGACCAGTGGATTCGGGTGCCAGACAGACTGTGCATCTGTAGTATCGTGGTATGCACACCATCAGCAGATAGGTGGCGATGAGCACAATTGGCAATACGTAATAGTACTTCTTCCTGTGCGGCCAAAGTGTATGTATCAAAGCCACGAAATCAAGGGGTTTCTTTGTCGTTTCTTCCATCTTCTCAAATTACTTAATCAAGTTCGCAATGGTGGCAATCATCGTGGCTATAGAGGCGGTGCTGGTGCCTATCGACAGCCATTCTGTCAGACCGAGGCCGCGCCGACGGGCTTTCGTGGGTACCACAATCTGACAACCTGGGGCAGGTTTGTGCTTACGGTCGGCCTTCGCCACCATGCCGTTCATGTAGATGATGATGGTCTGGCTGCGCTTACCTGTCGAGCTGACGCCACCGGCCAAGTCCAGATAGTAATCGGCATTTTTGCCGGCCTTGTAGCGGACGGTGTTCGGATAGAGTACCTCACCGTTGATGCTGACGGTACTGGTGTAGCGCGGTACGACGATGCGGTCTCCCTCACGCAGAAACGGGTCGTCGTCGCTGCCGGGGTTCGCCAGTGCCTTGTCGAGCTCGATGGCTACGGGGAAGGTGGTCATCGTCAGTAGTTTCTTTACGTCGATAGAGTCGTTGCCAGAGTTACGCTGTGCCGTGCGGAGCATGGTCTCCATCTGCTCACGCTCTTCCTGCGTCATCTGTCTCATCAGCTTAGCACCCTCAGGATAGGCGCGGGCGGTAAGTCCGCCAGCCTGCTTAATGATCTCGCTGAGGCGTTGGCGGCTGTTTGTCAGCGTATAGTTGCCCTTGAACTGCACTTCGCCCTCGATAGTCACGTTCTGCTGCTCGTTGTACTTCGGGCTGCGGCGAACGTAGATCTCGTCGTAGGGCTGCAGGGTGAAGGTGTTGCCTTCCTGAATCTTGTAGTCCTTGTCGATGCTGAAGCTGTAGGTGAACGCCAGGGTGTCACTGGCTTCCGTGGCCTCCGGGTCTATGATGCGACGCGCCACGTCGACCTTAGCCAGCGAGGCGGCGTTCGTCAGGCCGCCAGCCTGCAGGATTGCGTCCTCAACGGTCTGGTTGGCGGCGTAGCGGTAGGTGCCGGGGTAGGGCACCTCGCCGTGGATGGTGATAATCTTGTCAATCTCCTGCTCCTCGTTGCTGGCAATGTAGAGTACGTCCTCGTTCTTGATGGGAACATCGGGTGTCGTGCCCTCAAGGATGCCATTGATGTCTACGCTCACAACTTCCAGCGAACGGTCTGTCCGTGTGCGGTGCATCACTGCATGCTGACCGATGGCCTCTTCCGTCAGTCCGCCGGCAGCCTCCACAAGGGCCTTGACGGTGTTGATGCTACCGCCTACCTGGTACATACCGGGACGGAAGACGGCACCGATGACCTGTACCATGTTCTGGTAACGCACAATGGTGGAGTCTACGGTAATGGAGTCCTCGTCCATCAGACGGAAGTCGTTGGTGTCAAACTCGCCCACGCTGAACACGGAGTACTGGCTTCCTGCCTTACGGTTCACGCGGATGGCCTGGGTGTAGGCATCGCCGGTGAAGCCGCCGGCATAGCGCAGCAGCGTGGCTGCACTCTCCGTCTTCTTCATCTCGTAGTACATCGGGCGTTTCACCTTACCGGTAATACACACTAGTGACTCGTAGGGACCGACGGTGATGATGTCGTTGTCCTGCAGGCGCACGTCACCCGTCAACTGGCCGTTGAGCAGGAAGGCATATACGTCGACGCTCGATATCTGGCGTCCACCGCGGAACACCTTGATGTTACGCAGCGTACCGATGTCGTTCGGGCCACCAGCCATGTATAGGGCATTATAGACGGTGGCAAAAGCCGACATCGTAAACGTGCCGGGCATCTTCACCTCGCCTGTCACACTCACCGTGATGGTGCGTGTCTGACCTAGTGTCAGGTCAATGCTCGACCCCTGATAGCGCGGACCGATGGTCTGGCGCAGGCGTTGCTTCGCCTGGCTCACGCTGAGACCGCCGAGCTGGATGACGCCGATGCCCTCGATGGTGATGGTACCGTCGGGCGAGATGGTCTCGGTGACACTCTCCTGCGAGGCGCCCCATATGTCTACGTTTACGACGTCGCCAGGGCCCAGACGGTAGTTCTGTGGCGTGGCAATGTTCATCGAACTCTCAAACGTCATGTTCTTGTTGTTGAACACGTCATGACCGAAAATCTTACGGCCTTTTTCCTTCTCCTCCTCCACGAAATACTTCAGCGAGTCGGGCATCATGAAGTCCATGGCGTCGTCCATCTTCATGAATTCCTCGTCCTCCTCGTCGTACGTGTTCTGCTTCGTCTTCGGACGACCGTCCTTCATTCGGTACTTCGAGGCGTTACGCTTCTCGCGCTCCTTATCCTCAACACGCTTCTCGCCGTTCTGCTGGCGCATACGTGTCTTCACGTCCTTTGAGCCGGCAGTGATGTCGTCGGCTCCCAAGGCGCCGTTCTTTATCTGGCGCTGGTACTTCTTCTGGATACGCCGTATCTGTTCTATCGTCACACCACGCTGCATCAGCTGCGTCACAATCTGCTGACGGGAGACACCGCGCGAGTTCTGTTCAATGACGAAGTCCATGATCTGGTTGTCAGTCATGCCCGACTGCGCCATAGCCAATGTGCAGCAGAGCATGATGTATAGGAAAGCAGTAACAATTCGTTTCATCGATCCTTTATCTATTATCTGTTATCTATTATCTCTTATCTATTACAAACTCAAAAATCCCGATTTTATTGCCCTTGCGAGCATAAAACGCGGCAAAGGTATAAAAAAAACATGAAAAAACCGTTCCCGCCAGCAAATTTCTCGCTTCTTGTTTCTCAATTCTCGTTTTTTTCATTACCTTTGCACCCACTATCACTGGGGTTGACTGGATTTGACGGCAAGCCGAGATGGTACGTAAGCACGCGGAGGCTCGTTGGCTACCTCCTAAAACTGAGTGAACACAAATTTAATTGGCAACACAAGGTATGCTCTCGCTGCCTAATCGAAGTACAGTAGATTACTGGCTTTATTCTCTTACAAGGTGAGAGAACGAGACGTCGCTCCAAGGATGTTGTTCCGAATCTGAGGATCCAGCGGCGCAGGTTAAATCGGGAATAGTCTCTGTAGGCTCCGATGCAGAGATGAAATTTTAGGAGCTAAGGGTGCGATTGGTGGTCCAGGTCTTGTCACACCTCGAAAACCGAAGTCTGGAATAAGCGTGTAGAAAGCGTATGGTTTCCCTGTTTGGACGAGGGTTCGACTCCCTCCAGCTCCACTTTCCTATGATTTAAGCATTCCGACTCGGGATGCTTTTTTCTTTGTAAATAGCTGATTTTTAAGTATGTAGTAACTTCTTTTCTTGTAGATTCTCTACAACGATAAAATGCTTGACTGCACAAAAAAATGACCTAACTGCACAAATTTGTGCAGTGATTTTGTGCAGTAGTCTTGTTGTCATTAAGCGATTGCCAAAAATAAATGTAGTATGGCAAATTTAAGTTTTAGTTTTACGTTCAAAGACAGTGTATTCTGCCTTTGTTGTACCGTTAAAGGTACTACAACCAGACATTACAAAGAAGTTTCTGGTAGTTTCCAACTCTCTAATCCTAACTTTGAGAAGTGGGATAGGAAAGAGCAGAGATTTGTTGAACCAACGTATGAGGCCATTTTCAACAATTCTCAATTGGAGGCGATGAAAGCTCATTATCAGAATCTTTATGAGACGCTTTCCGCAAATATGGAGGTGGCTAATGGCAAGGAGTTGTTTTCTATGGAGTCAGAAGCTCCAAGGATTATTGCCGAGAAGCAAATGACTTTCGGTGATTATTTGCGTCAACTCATTCGTAACGGAAAGACGGAAAGTGTAAAAAAACCTTCAAAGAACTATCAGAAGTATATCAATCTGCTGCACAAATTGGAAAGAGAGGGAACTATTATAGATAAGCCTCTGAAAGATATATGTAATACTGATTTTATTGCCTTTGGCCGCTTCATTTTGGATCGTCTTACAATAGAAGAAGGAAGGAACAACTACGATAATCTTATGAAGCTGTTTAAGGCAGTTCATACCCAAGCTTATAATAGAGAGCTAAATGATCATTTGTTGCGTTATCCGTATATGAAAGACGCGCCAACAAAAAAGAGCAAGGAACGTATTGTACTCACATTAAGGCAATACCATAAGTTTTGTACTATGGACTTGACTGTTATTCCGCAAAGTGGTGTTAATCCAATGTTCTATAAAGAACTATACAGAGATTTTTGTATTTTTCTCTATGAAGTGAAAATGCGTCCATGTGATGTGATACGCTTGCACTCCAATAACATTCATAATGGCCTTATCGTCTATGTCGCTGAAAAGAAAAAGAATTATTTGAATGAACGTAGTAGAACGACGTGCGTAAAATTGACTGAAACAGCCAAACTAATAGTGCGCAAGTACCGGGGGAAGTCCACCAAAGGCTATGTGTTTCCATTTGCTATGAATAACCATGATTGGGTTTTTGATGATGCTGCAAGTTGGAATAAGTGGCAAAATCGTAAACAAAAGACACTTCAAGATATTAACGAGTATCTGCATAAGTTTGAGAGTATTCTTCATGTAAAAGGAATAACTCTTTACACATTTAGACATTCCTCGTTTACCCATGCCGTCAATTCTAAAGGGAGTAATCTTATGAAGATTGCCAGAGAGGGTGCGACCTCTATTGATATGTTAGAAAGTCATTATTATCATCTTCAAGACACTATTTGATATGCAGTAATACAATCGTATAGTATTTTTTGTAAATAATTGCTAATATCTCCCATTTACATTTGTGTAGGTGGGAGATTTTTTATACTTTTACCGAAAATTTCTGTTATAATGATAGAACGGCTACCGAGACACGAAGATGAATGGGCTTATTACGAAAGTGAGCCACTATTTGACTATGTATGTCAAGTTTCCGATGAAACAGTGATAGATATTAACCCCGATGGAAGCATAGCGAGTACGACACCACATCTACAACCATACCTTTTTGCTACAGATTATCTTGATGGCAAGATTAATCTAAAAAAAATAGAGAAGGACTTATACGAAAGCTCCGAAATACAAAATACGTTGAAAGCATTCGGGCTTGACAGTTCTAAGTTCTGGTATCTGTGCCTGTATATAAAATGGAGGGTTGACCACATTAGTGAGACTGCTTTCAATTTTCCTGTATCTACAAAGGATCAGCTAAATAGCCTTATAACTGAGCTTGAAAAAATATCTCCAGAGTTTAAGGGTGATAGATTTATTACTAAGGTTCCTGCTAAACTTACCTTCAAAGTTGAAGGAGGCAAAACCATTACGATAGAAGATGGCCATACACTTACCACGATATGTGCAGCTATCGAGTACCTTATGGAACAATATGATTTAGATCTTCTTTCACCGAAACACTGTGGATTTAGTGAAACTGAGAAATTTAAGTTATCAATCAGAAACAAGATGTACCTTTTTTATCAGTATCTTGACTTATTTATCAGGCCATTCCATGCCAAAGGTAGCAGATATGTTTCTAAAGATAAGAGTCTGCTGATCTCACGAATGCTTTACATTTTTGATTTATGCGATAACCCTGAACTAATGACTGACAAAATAGCTGGTGGAAAAAGAAAGAATATTTTAAAAGGTTATTTCAGCAAATATAAACATCCGAAGTTCCATCATTATTAATCCGTACAGACTATAGTTGTTTTAAAGTATCTCAAAAATGGAGATACTTTTTCTTTTCTTATTTACCTTCCTTCAAGAACTCAAAAACCTGTTTTTCTTTCATTTATTCATCGTACCTTTGCAGCGCGATTAGCAATCGAGGCGAGTGATCATAGCCGAGAGACCTGAGAGCACTAAGTACTGGCCAGTCTTAGTTTAGTTATTAATAAAAAAAAAAATATGAAAAAAATAAGTTTAACGACGAATGAGATTCTGAATAGTGTCGATGTAAACACTAAGATTGATGAAAAGTTTGTAACTGCTATACAGAGAGCTTACATGACGTTCCCACGAGGTTCTTCAATGAGCTTTCGCCAAGATCCAGAAGGACGGCTGATAATAAAACTGGTTATTATCCACGTAACGGGTATGAAGCGTGTACTGGAGGGCTTCGGTGACGCAGACCTGATTTCTGTGATTTCTTCTTATGCGATTGGTCGTTTTGATGTTGAGTACAATGCCGCCGAGCATGAGGTAGAAACCGCAGTTGAAGGTGAAAATCTTCGCTTTGAGATATTCAAGCAGTACCTTGACAGTCCCTTGAAAGGTACAATTGGCCCCGATTGGATAAGTCCATCAGGCAAGGTGTACCGTGTGATATCATACGTGCTGCCACACAATCTGCAAATTAAATTTTGCTTGGAGGCTTCAGATGAGATTGATAGCCTATTGGAGAACGCTTGTACGCCAGAGTGGTTAAAAACAAGCCAAGAAGTTAAAACGAAAGATTCTGAGAACAATTAAATGCGATCAGGAGGGAGGGTGAAATATACCTCTCTCCTTATTATAATAATGAGAAAGATAAAAATACCGCTCGCATACGATAACGAAGCTGCGCACCGTCAACTGAAACTATTGATGATGCAGGGTAAAGAGCTTCATATCCGAGTCGAAAATGAAGAAGTCGAAATAGGGTGTCAGGGTGTAACAGGTCTAAAATACTTACTCAACGACAACAGCTGGGAATGGATTCTTGGCTACCTCCAGACTGGCGATTATGAGGACTTCGGTATATTCCCATCTGCTGTAGCCCGTATAGCAAAAGAAGGCGATAAGGAGAAAAAGGTCAAGGAACTAATTGAGCAAGGCTATAATGTTTTGCCTGTACGCTTTCGCCGAGAGACTGATGCAGTAATCTCATTACGGGTGATTTTCAAATATGGCAAACTGTTTTTTTATATAAAGAGGACAGATGAGTTTATCGATTATTTAATTACACATAATAAATGGTAACATTAAAGGAAGGACAATATCTGTCAAATATCATGACAGAGATACCATCCAATTGTATATTGTCAAAAAGAATACCTGGCTGTGGTGCTACAACATTGGAATTAACCACTGATAGAAATTCCATTATTATCGTGCCGAATGTTCCTGTTATTCAGAGCAAAGTAAAGAAGTTTCCAAATATGAAAGGGGTTTTTGAAGATGTCAAGGTGGGTGATGTAGTCAACTATTTAAAGGAGAATAACAAATACAAGATCATGACTACTCCAGAGAGCTTCCCGAAGGTCAAGAAAGCCTGTGAATTGTGTGGCCTCAATATCTATACCAACTTCTTTTTGCTGGGCGATGAATGTCACCAGCTCGTTAAGGATGTTGATTACCGAGGGGATATAGTTCTGCCAATGGATGATTTCTTTATGTTTGAGCGAAAGGCACTGGTCTCAGCTACTCCGATTGGTTTCAGTGATCCGCGATTCAAGGAATTCGAGACAAGAGAAATCCATGCAAGCTACGACTATCGGCAGAAAATTCAGGTGGTTCACACCTATAGCATAGCTAAGACTGTCAGGGAATATCTGGAGAGCCATAAAGATAATAAGGTGTGCATCTTCTTTAATTCTGTGGACGGTATCTACTCGTTAATGAATCAGCTCGACATGTTGAATGATGCTACAGTCTATTGTGCTCCGAAGAGTCGCTTCAAACTAAAATCGGAACACGGCTTTACTAATGCCTACGATGTCTGGTCTGCCGATACGATGAAACAATACAACTTCTTCACTGGTCGCTTTTATACGGCATTTGACTTGGAACTGGATTACAAGCCAGACTTGCTAATGATAGCCGACCCTTACATCAGTTCGAACGACTTGGTGTCATATACCCTACTTGATGTTGATACAGACTGCATACAAATATGTGGTAGATTTCGTTACGGCATCAGCTCTGCTACTCATATATATAGGACAGATTCCAATATTATAGCAAAAACCAGAGAGGAACTTGAAAAAGAAATATATGGTCTGGAGACTGCATATAATACTATACAGGCTGCATACGATTGTGCCAGCAACAAGTATCTTCGTTATGGATTTGGAGATTTACTTGCAACATCGACTTATCGGAAATATCTCTATCCTGATCTGACTAAAAACTACTTCCGAATTGATAACGCCATCAATGAGAAACTAGTAGAGAATCGATACAAGTTTCAAGGCCAACTCGAAGCATGGTATGAGGAATGTCACTACTTCAACCCTACATTTGATTACAAACCATACAATCCGTTTGATGAGAAGTTGAAAATCGTTAAGACAGCCCGATCCAAAAAAGACAGGCGTAGGCAAACGGTACAACTTCTTGACGAATGTAAAAAGCCGTATTCGGAATATGAATATGATTTTATAAGTAAGATCCGTAAGATTGATCCACTCATTGTTGATGCTTATGATATTTTGGGGAAGAAAGGCATTGAGGATCTAAGGTATTCAGAGAAAAAAATGAAAGAGGTAGTAATCAAAGCTGAGCGTACAGGCATCAATGCGCTCAAACTAATCAAAAATTCCTTCAAAGTGGGTAGGAGATATACAAATACATTTATTGTGAAAGAGCTGACTCGAATATTCGGAGAGCTGAAAATACACCCAGAGAAAGCGATTAGGCCAATAATGATTAAGGACTATTTCCTAGCTGAATCGTGGCATGCAAACAAGACCAGAGGGTATAGATTAATTTCTGAAAGATTATAGTTCACGGTGACAAAGCTACTCATTTTCTGTATATTCTATACCATTTACCAAAATAGTAGCAAAATGTCACTTAGTAATAACAATTTAAAGATTTAATTATGTTAAGACCGAGCAAAGGTGATATGTACGAATTTGTTACACATACTTGGAATCCCGTTAGTGGTAAGTGTTACCACAATTGTAAATACTGCTACATGAAGCAGATTAATCCGAATGCTGGTCAACTCAGACTTGCAGTAGAATCTTTTGAGGACAACCTAGGCAGAAGACATAATATTTTCATTGGTAGCTCTACCGATTTGTTCGCAGATAATGTTCCGTCAGAATGGATCAAGTGGGTACTGAAATATTGTCAATATGACAACGATCCTACTAGCCCGAATAAATATCTGCTGCAATCGAAAAATCCCAGACGATTCTTGGAGTTCATTAATCATCCATTGATGGAATATGTCGAGTTCTGTACAACTCTAGAGACCAACCGTTTCTATCCTGACATTATGAATAACGCCCCACGAATCGAAGATCGAGTAGAAGCAATGGCACGAATAGCAGAATTAGGGTTTAAAACAATGATTACGGCAGAGCCACTAATGGATTTTGATCTAGATGTTTTTGCGGCACATATAAGAAGGTGCAAGCCTCAACAAGTTAATATAGGAAAAGAGAGTTTCGCTGTGGTCAAACTACCAGAGCCAACGCCCGAAAAAGTAAGGGATCTTGTAGCCACTCTAAGCGAGTTCACGAAGGTCAAAATCAAGAAGAACGCCATGACATGGTTCAAGTAATTTCGAGCGAGTAGAGGCGGTCAGGCATTCAAGTTACGGATTTTTCCGAATTTGGTGTCTGGCTTCTTTATTTGACTATTTATAGTATGTACTCTGGAAAAAGCCTCAACTATCTAATACTAATGAAAAACACTCTTTTTATATAAAACTGACATATACGGCTGTCTCAAAAATCAAGGGAGAGAGACAAGCATACAGGTACGGGTACTTGTATATATAAGCCCCCTCCCCTCATTGATAAACCGATGAATTGAAATTTGACAAAGTGATCTGAGAGCTGGCAGACAACCCCCAAAGTCCCCCGCTCATTTTTAGTATAAAAAGAATGCTTTTTAATATAGCTTTCTTTCTGTCAGAAATTGAAACTTCGTGTTAATTCACTTTATTTATTAACTTCTAAATTCAATTCATTATGAACGATTTAGTTTTAATGCCTACAATGGCAAGAAAAAGGTTTGATTTCTCAGACGCTGAGATTGTTGAGCCTATCGTGGAAATTCCAAAAGTGGCACAAAATGTTAGTTTCTTAGATGCTAACACAAATGCAATCACAATGGAAGAACTAACTAATTCTTGTGTAGTTCCAACATGGGGAAATCAGGAATTAACTATCTCTCATCAAGATTTCGTTTCTTGTGTCTATGGTGCAGCGAAAGACTACTATCACGGTGAATGTTTTGGTACTCCTGAATTACGTGTTTCTCATATTGTGCGTGGTCGCATACCAAGCGCACTTGGGAAAAGAGCCTCAGAACTGTTGGAATGTGAAAAGACCCAATTTTATCAAAGAATGGCATTTGCTTTCACTATCCCAAGTTTGTTTGAGACTTTACAGGGTGAAAAACTTGAACTGTGTGTAGGTGGGTGCAGGAACTACTCAGATTTAAACCTTTATCGTCAAACAAAGGGCGCGGAGAAGTTTTCTATCTTTGTGGGATGGCGCATGAAAATATGCTCAAACCAAATTCTTTCGGGAAATGGTGTAAAGCTATCCTTTGAGGTTATGAGTTTGAGAGACCTTTATAAAATTACAATGGACTTGTTCAGTAGTTTCGTTCCTGCTAAAGATATATATCTTATGCAGACTTTATCCAACACCTATTTAAGTGAGTCACGTTTCGCACAGATAGTAGGTCGTTTCCGTATGTATCAGGCACTTCCAAACAATGTGCAGCGTGGAATACCTAAACTATTAATAACTGATAGTCAGATTAACAGCGTTTGCCGTGAGTTCTATCACAATGAAACGTTTGGAGTAAAGGATAATCAAATATCAATGTTCGATTTTCACAATTTACTCACACAGTCAAACAAAAGTAGTTATATTGATAGCTATATTTCACGTGCTGTTAATGCTACAGAAGTGGCAACGGGTATAAATAACGCTTTACATGGTGACGAGAAATATTCTTGGTTCATTGGTTAGTATTAACTTGGGGAATGTCTCAGAAATGAGGTGTTCCCCTATATTTTTATGACTATGCAAACAATGAAATTTGATTGGTGTCCCAAAAGTGGTATGGTTGAAGGTGTGAATGCTTTTCTAAATCCGTATTTATACCTTATAAAAAACAATTGCCCAAAATGGGAGACCCGAAAGATACAGTATTACACAAAAGTTATATTGGTGACAATTCGAGCCTTTGAAGTAGATTACGATAAAGAAGAAATCGAAAAAGCGAAATTTCCTTGGTATGCCTACAATTCTGCCAAATATGAGGTTAAAGATAATCCGTATGGTATAAAAGAGATATGGTATATCAAAGATAAAGGTTGGTTTGTCGTTGGTGAGAAGTTGGAACTATGGAGAGTTTATAGTTAAAACTATGTTCAAATAATGGGTGTATTCAAATAAATCTATATAGGTTTGTTATGAAGCACCCATTATGTGTTTAACTTAATCAAAGATTAAAATGAAAGCAATTATTTACGC
>JAEEGL013384817.1_pt1 | contig 74423 bp, 54 predicted proteins | sample 9134231 | NCBI WGS metagenome assembly JAEEGL01 (sample SAMN16246548, study PRJNA631951) | gut metagenome | biome: gut microbiome; feature: rumen; material: fiber-attached | host: Bos | place: Iran: Karaj | collected 2018-10 | reverse complement strand
TTTAACCCAACGATGGATTTTTCAAATTTGTCCTGATTGTAAAACCGCACCGCCATCAAAAATATACGCAGAGTTTTTTTATCCTCCGAAAAAGCCTCCCCGATTATATCCGCATAAAAGTTCTTGTAGTAAGAAAGCGAGCGGCTTGATGAGGGACGAATGAAAAGCTTTATCAAAGCGGCGACAAAAGCCACCGTCAGCGTTATGAGATGCCTGTTTTCAAGCGAGGGAAACAAAGTCTTGTCAAAGAAGTTTTTGTAAACCAAAAGTCCAATAAAGGCAATCAGTCCCAGTATGTCAAAAATCAGAAAAAATATTCTCACACCCTTTTTCATCACATTCCCCCAGCACTCACTCACTTGAGTCTTTCAAAAAGTATTTCTTTCCGTCATACGCAAACTCATACCACCATGACTCAAGACCATTGTGTGAGCTTTTGTCGTCCCTGAACATAACGTGCATTTCATCGTAGAAAGTAAAGGAAAAATTTTTAAAAAACCATGAGTTCTTAATCGAATAGTTCGGATCCTCGCCGTCATTCACGCCGCTGTTAAGATTGGACCACTTCTCCAATGCGCTAAAAGTAAAATACTTTCCCTTTTGCTTTTCAAAAACCTTGTCAATCTCTGCTGTCAGCTCAGGATTTTTATATTCCTTCCATCCGCCGTTTTTGTACGCATAAAGTTTGTAGTCCTTGTACATCGGCTCACAGGAAAACATATCCATCTCATCGAACTGCCAGTTCTCATCAATATCCTTTTGATTCTGAACCGCACCCGGCCTTATGATGATTGGAGTCTCCCCGTCAAAGTCAAATTCCACCTGCCTGAAATATCCGGGCATCATGCGTAGCGGCATCCATTCTCCCGTCGGGTCATGTCCGTCAATATCATGATATTCCAGCGCTCCATTTTTGAACCGATAAAGCGCCTCACTATTTTCGAGATCCCTGTAATACGCATAAAGGATCTCCGCCTGAAACGGATCCAGCGTCATGGGCTCGGCATCCCAGTCAAAGGGGCCTATGTGAATCTCCGCGATGCATGTGTCATCGTATTTTGTTCCGGGATAGACCGAAAGAATTTCAAAGGTAAACTTTTTCACAAAGCGTTTTCCAATGTATTTACTGAGGACCACAGTCTGTGCTCTGTGTCTGTCACACAAAGTGATTTTTACCGGCGTGGGATCATCGTCAATCCAAAGGTTCATGTCCTTGACGCGGTTGTTCTGATTAAAATACTTCACATCCCCGAATCCGTTCACAATGTCAATGCACGCATAGTTTGTGTATTCCTCAAAATAATACGGACGCTCAAATTCAATTTCAATCTTGCATCCGATGCCGCTTCCTTCCTCGCCTTCAACCCATGACTTGTAAGTGCCATCAATCAGATTTGGAGCGGAATACTTTTCCTCCAGAGTCGAGCTTGCCGTTACCGACTTTACAGGGACATAGGAACCGTAATTGTGCTTGTAGTTCACCATGACGGCTTCTTCCATGGTGTCGTACCGTTTTCCCTCTTCATTGATCCGATGCGCATTCTTGCCTTCCGGGTTCAGATAAACCGAAAGATCCCAGTTTTCATTATTCGGATAATTATAAACCGCCATGAATGCCTCGCGACGAGTTTTCTCCACATACTCATCATCCTTAAACTCATACTGGATGTAATAAAGCTTGCCGTCCTCTTTGCGGAACTCGTTGATCGGCCCCTGTCCTTTGGTGTAAAATCCAATCAAGTCTGGATGCTCCTCAAAATATTCATTCAGCTTTACATCCAGAAAATTGTCCTTGGTAACTTTTATCTCTTCCTCACCCTTATTCTTTTGAGTGCAGGACGACAGCATAAAAGCGGACAAAATAAAAATCAGCGCACTCCCACGTTTCATATTCACTCTCCTACTAACCCGCCCTATACTCGCGGATTACCCAGTCACTTTTTTCCAAATCAATTTCGGTATCGCAGTACCTGCACCTTTTTCCTTCCAAAAGCGAAAGGCTTGCACCGCATCCCTTGCATCTCAAAACAGATGGCGCGCACACAATCTGGGTTTTGCACTCGGCGGATTTTGTAACGAGCATCTCAATGTTCGCAGTTTTCACGGAAGATTTATCGCCCTCGAGCACGACATATTTTACGGCAGCCTCAATCCACGCATTCTGAAGATTGTCACTTACGGAATATTTTTTCATGCAGATATACTCAGTCTCCAAATCAATCACATTCTTGTACTTGTCCTTATATCCGCTCAAATCGCAAACCGCAAAAGCATTTCTCTGAGCGTCGGTCTCGGCAAAAAATACGGTAGCAAGTTTGTTCTGAATGTTCGAATAAAACGCGGAGATTGAAAAATTGGGATCCGTCTGTTTTACAAAATCCTGCATTCGTCTGTTGATTGCCTCAGCTGCCTTTTGCTTGTCAAGAATCTTCTTTGAGACATAGTTGATTGAAGCTCCGATCTGAATGACCGGAAAGACAAATGTATAAAACAAACCGATTGCAATAAACGCAAAGGGAACCGCAGCAATCATAGCCGTCAAAGCTCCAAGGAAAAAATATGAAAGGATTCCACCGCTCATTTCTTTGCTGAGAGTCGGGTAACTGACTATAAGGTACAAAATGTAAAATACGCAGACCACGGCCTCAACTGTGAATCCGATGCGGGGCGCAAAAGTTTTTCTCACTTCCTTGTAGCGGTTGTACTGCAACTCGTAGTCGCTTCGCATTGCAAAATCAGTAATCTTTTCGGACAAATCCTCCACCATGAATTTTGTCTTACAGTAATCGCATCCGTCAAGAAGCTCCTCCTTTGTCTGGGGTGCGCCACAGTTTGGACAGGCAATCTCATTTTGGGAAACATATTTCGCGCTCGCCACCGTGTAATGGGCAATGTCGTTGTCGGCTCTTGAATAAATGACCTTTCCGTCCTTAAGAAATTCGCTGCTTGAAGCAATGTCTTCCTTTACATCCTCAATATTGTATTTACCGTCTGAGAATTTCTGCGAAACAAGCGGAGGAAGAAATTTACTGTGGTTTTTCCTGATGGACTTAAAATTGTAGTCCACATTCATTTTTTTAAGGCGGTTGCGCTTAAGCTCCAGAATGTTTCTGTAAATCTGCGTCACATCATTCTGGACTTTCGGATTCTCACAGGCTTCATTGGCGGAAAAAAAATCCTTGTAATGAGAGCGGAACACCGAGAAGCCGTCCTCTGGCTCTGCATCGGCATTTGCAATCTCATTTTTCAAACCATTCTTCCTTTTTGCCCTAAGAAGTTTTATGTCATCGATTGCGGGAACAAGAAAAATTGACGAGGCGACCAAAAATAGAAGACCAAAAATCGGCATGCAGATCCTTGCGGCAAGTTCAAAATCTTTTTCCGTAAAAGTCATCTCAATCATCGTAATTCCAACGGCAAAAAGCGCAAACCCGATTAAAAGAGATTTCACCAACCTTTTGTTATCATCGTTCATTTTTTTCCTCCAGTTACATTGTAACATATATATAGTAAAGTGTCGAGTTTCACCATGTAGAAGGCAAGTGCAAATCTAAAATAAACATTGTAAACGTAAATCTAAACGAGGAAACGCTTTCATTTGCGGTGAGAACCAGTCGCAAGCTGTTGCTTGCTAAGTAGTTTCGCTTTGGTCGCAAAGGCTCCCATTTTCCCTTCGGGAAAAACAGCAAAACTCCCAATCTATCTACAAAATCGTTCGGCCCGCACAAATGCCTGCTTGTCGCGAACCTCCCCTCCATTACAGCGTTTCCACAATCAACATTAAGTTTCCCATGTAAAAATTATGGCACTTGCCTTATACATATTCTCTCTCTCCCATGTTTTAGATTAACACATACTAACGACATAAAATAAAAGGGATAAAAAAAAGGGTACTGATTTCTCAGCACCCTTTGGGGAGTGAAGGATTCGGACCTACGAAGGACGAGCCAACAGATTTACAGTCTGCCCCCTTTGACCACTCGGGAAACTCCCCTAATTCCAATTTCTTGGAAAAGCCGCCAGTAGGATTCGGACCCACGACCCCGAGATTACAAATCACGTGCTCTACCAACTGAGCTATAGCGGCATCTGACGCACTAAAGCGTTTCGATATGATTACTATATACTAAAGCGTTTTTTTTGTCAATAAGCAAATCATTTTTTTTTCAAATTTTTCCAAAAATCCTCAATTCATGCCTCAAACCAGCTTTCCACTCCGGCCAAGCGGCACGCTGATAAAAAACGACGTTCCCTTCCCAAGCTCCGAGTCCACGTCAATCTTCCATCCGTGGGTCTCTATGATTGTCTTTACCACCGAAAGCCCGATTCCAAGCCCCTGCTCACGACGCGAAGTGCTGCTGCGGTAGAAAATGTCGAAAATGTGCTCCAAATCTTTTTCATCAATTCCAACGCCGTTGTCCGAAATGGAGATTATCACAAAATCCGGCTCCTGAGTACACTTTATGCTGATTGAATCCCCGTCCTTCGAATAACGCACCGCATTGCTGAAAATATTTTCAAGGGCACGGTTCACAAGATTTTTATCCATCGGCACCTGAATGTCATCCGCAATGTCCACGCTCGCGGAAATCTTCCGGTTGTACACGTCTCCGGTGGCAATGGCTGAGTCGGTAAAATCCTTGAGAAGTGGTTTCAGCGGACAAATCTCAAGATTCTGCTGCCATTCGGTTGTGTTCAGCTTCATGTAATTGATAAGGTCGTTTATCATGTTCTCAAGCTGATCCGCCTTAGTCTGGACGATGGCAAGAGATTTCATGATTGAGCCCATGTCGGTAACAACGCCGTCGGTAATGGCCTCGGCATATCCCTTTATGAGGGCAACCGGAGTCCTGAGGTCGTGGCTTATTCCCATGATGAATTTCGTGCGCCGCTCCTGATTGTCCTTCAACGCAACGCGCATACGGTCAAGGCTTTCCGAAAGCGATGTAATCTCATTCGCCTCACGCTGCAATTTGGGCTGCTCAAGCTGTATGTCAAGCTCTCCGTCGGCAATCTTCTGTGTGTTCGCCTCCAGCATGGTGATTGAGTTGAAGATTGTCCTTGAAAGCTGGATTATCAGAGTGATTACCGCCGTCTCAAAAATGGCAAGCAGAATGAATGCCGGAATGTAAAAGCGTCTTCGCCTCAACCCGGATTTTCTGTCGGGAACTTTTGCGCGGCTTATCATCAGGTAACTGCTTGAGGAAGTTTTTCTGTTTACCGAATTCATTTCCGGAGAGTGAATCTGATAGTCATAAATCGAACTGCTTTCATTGATAAAGGCAAAAAGCTCGGTCGGGAGCAAAACGGTCCCCTGCTTCAGTTCCGGTATGTTTGATATGATGATTTGAAAATCACAGTAGACAGCGACCTGCACGTTCGGAGGAATCTTCTTGATTTCATCACGCATTGCCTCCCAGTCATTCTCGCTCAAGTCCAAATAACCCAACGCTCGGATTTCCCTGTACCCCTTCATAAGATATCTTTGTGGCGAAGAAAAAAAGTGATAGAGGGGCAAAGAGATGACGCAGGTAACCGGAATGACAATCAGCAGAGAAATCAATAATGAAAACTGTGTTCTAATTTTCATGCTCAGGACTCCATCGCTCGGGAAATCGGCAGATTCTCAAATTACAAATTTATATCCCATGCCAAACATGGTCGTGATGAACTTCGGATTCGACGGATCCTCCTCGATTTTTTTCCGAAGCCGCTGCACATAAACTGCGACAGCCGTAATGTCCCCGTACTGGCTCTTCCACACATGATTGTAAATCACTTCCGGGCTGACAGGTTTTCCCGCGTTCCGTACCAAAAATTCCAGAACCTCATATTCCTTCGCTGAGAGTGAGATTTTTTGGGATCCTTTTTTCAAAACGCAGCTGTTGCAGAAAAGCATGTAGTCGCCGAATTTCAGGGTCTCTTCCACCGATGCCTCAGTCTCAGAAAGCCTGTTGAGTTTCGCCTGCACCCTTGCAACAAGAACCTTAGGACTGAACGGCTTTGTGACAAACTCATCGGCACCGTAGCCCAGACCGGAGATAATGTCCTCATCCGCATCCCGAGCAGAGACAATGATTACCGGGATTGTCGTCCTGTAATCCGTCCTGAATTTTTTCAGGAAGTCCAGACCGCTCATGCCGGGGAGGTTCAAATCAAGAAGCACCAGATCAGGAATGTATCCGTGCTGGAGTTTTTCAAGCGCAAGTTCGGCCGTCTCGCAGGTCTCACACTCAAAACCCGCGTTCAGCATGTACATGCTCACAAGCTGCGCCATCTCTGGAACGTCTTCAATAACTAAAATACTGCTCTTCATACCTCTAACGATAATCAAAAACCGCGGATAATGCCATATTTTTTTTGTTATAATTAGGATTTTCTTTCAAATATAACAGATTTTTAGCAAAGTCCGGTCTTTTTCGCCTCAAGAATGATTTCAAATCCCGCCGATGTTCCTAATCTGCTCGCACCCGCCTCAATCATAGAAAGCGCGTCCTTCAATGTGCGGATTCCGCCGCTCGCCTTTACGCCCATCTCTTCTCCTACGGTTTTACGCATCAGGGAAACAGCGTGTGTCGTGGCTCCGTTCGGCATCAATTTTCCATCCGCGGATTTTACGATTGCGAACCCGGTGGAAGTCTTTACAAAATCAAATCCGGCTTTTTTCGCGCAAAGGGAAGACTTCTCAATCTCATCGTCATCAAGAAAACAGGTCTCCAAAATCAACTTGGTAAAAACCTTTCTCTTCGCCTTCTCCGACTCCGAATTTACAAAGTCCCGGATTTCACGAAGCTCGCTCTCAAGCTCATCCCATTTTTTTGCCTTGACCAAAGACAAGCTGATTACAAAATCCAGCTCTGATGCACCGTCCAAAATGGCACTTCCCGCCTGCAGGATTTTCGACTCAATTCCACCGGCACCAAGCGGAAAATCAATTACGGTACACACCTTTGTTTTGCTTTCCTCAAGAATGGACGTGGCAAGAGAAACGAACGTTGGGTTTATGCAGACAGACGCAAATCCATAGTCCAGGGATTTTTTGCAAAAGGATTCAACCTGTTCGGAAGTGGCTCCCGGTGAAAGCAGAGTCTGATCAATCATTCCGGCAAGTTTTTCCACCGTGATTTTTTCTTCCATAATGTCTCACTCCTCTTCCAGCTCAGGGATGCGAAGTTTTAGCGCGGAAAGAAACTGTGGTCCGGTAACGCCATCTTTCAGGCAGGCAAAAATGCAGTTGTCACCAGCGACAGTTCCGAGCACCTCGTCAAGATTCAGGGCATCGAGCGCATTGGAAACCGCATCAGCATGACCGCCGAATGTTTTTATGACAACGATGTTTCCGCTGTAATCAATGCTCACGTAACCGCGAAGAAAATCCTGCACATAAATCTGCTCGCTTTCCCTGCGGTCCTCGTCATCCGGCATGGTGTAGACATAACCTGAATGTCCGTCACTGATTTTTCCGACCTTGAGCAGCTTCAAATCCCTTGAAAGAGTGGCCTGCGTTACCTCAAAGCCCTCCTTCTGCAAGTATCCAAGAAGTTCTTCCTGACTTTCAATCCTGTAATTCTTAATCAGCTTTCTGACCGTCTTTAAGCGTGTGAGCCTCTCTTTCAAAACAATGCCTCTTAACAAATTCTATTCTCAATTATGTATATTTATGCATTTTTAGTCAAGGGGCAAGTTAAAGATTACCAGCCCGATTAATCCGAAGACCTTATTGCTTCTTCCATTTTGTAGGAAAAAGTGATAGAATAAAATCATGGAAAAAGCACTTGTCATTGCAGAAATCGGGACATCCCACGGCGGATCCCTTGAAAAAGCTTATGCGTTGATTGATGAAGCGGCCGACTCTGGCGCGGATATAATTAAATTCCAGTGGGTTTACGCTGATGAAATTCTCCACCCGGAAACAGGATTCGTTGAGCTCCCCGGTGGAAAAATCCGCCTTTATGACAGATTCAAGGAGCTTGAGGTTCCCAAGGAATTTTTCGCCTCCTGTCTGGAATACACGCATAAAAAAGGACTGCTCTTTGCATGCTCGCCGTTCGGATTGAAGTCCCTGGAAGAGCTTGTGGCAATCTCCCCGGATGCGATTAAGATTGCGTCGCCCGAGGTAAATCACATTCCGCTTTTAAAGGCTTGCGCAAAATATTACGGAAAGATTCCACTGATTCTTTCAAGCGGAGTCTCAAAGCTCGGTGACATAGAAAAAGCCGTGGACATACTGACTTCTGAATGTGAGAAAATCGGAAGTGCAGAAAACGGAGCTCAGAGCGCAAGCGAAATCAACGTGCAAGGAAAAAATCTTCCGCCTCTCACACTTCTCCATTGCATCACGTCTTATCCTGCTCCTGAAAATGAATACAATGTTCGTGCCGTGGAAACTTTAAGCCGCATCTTCGGTCTCCCCACCGGAATCAGCGACCACTCACTTGATCCGGTTCTTGTCCCTGTGCTCACGGTTTCGATGGGCGGCCGGATGATTGAAAAGCACATTACGCTGAGCAAAAAAACCGACGGACTTGACGACCCTGTTGCGCTTGAGGGAGAGCAATTTGCCCAGATGTGCCATGCGGTAAATCAGTCCTGTGCTGTACTTGAGCGTTACAGAAAAGATGCCGAGGCCACATTCGCTTCATCCCCCGCTTTGGACAAAATGGAATACGGAAAGCAGGAAATCATACGGCAGATGGAAAATCAGTATGGCAAGGAAAAAGTTTTGGCCGTACTCGGAAGCGGAATCAAGAGACTTGCAAAAAGCGAGCGCGCGAATTATGGACGCACCAACCGATCGCTCCACTACCTGCGTGCGATGAAAAAAGGCGAAAGAGTCACCGCGGATGATGTTGCCGTGCTGAGGACAGAAAAAATACTCACCCCGGGCATACAACCGGATTTACTTGATTCAATTTTGGGCGGCACATTAAAAAGAGACGTGTCATCTGGGGCCGGAGTTTTGCTTTCGGATTTTATTTGATTCGATTTGTAGAGGACTTGAGTATGGGAAAAGATACTGATAAATTCGAGTTTGTTTGCTGAAGGAGAGCAAAAGGAGTAAAAATATGAAATATCAATACAAAAATATGCCTGAAAGTATGAAAGGAACATACGGAGATTACTCCAAAAATTTTGGCTTTTCCTGGATGGAGTTTGTAGCAACTGTTCCGGCACCTCTGTTTCTTGTTACCACATACAAGTCCAACGGTATGCCTAATGCATGTATGCAGTCATGGGCAAGCTTTACGAGTGCCAATCGGGGTAATGGTTTTTATGCTGTCCTGGCCAGCGTAAATAAAAACGGACACCTGTATCAGAGTGTGAACGAGACAAAAGAAGCCGTTATCAATTTTATGTCGGAAGAGTTCCATGCAGCGTGTATGGCGACGATTAAAAACAATCAGTTTGAAGCAGATGAAATTACGGCTTCCGGCCTGTCTGTCGAAAAGGCATCATGGGTTAATGCTCCTATGGTTTCGGAATGCTTTATGAACCTTGAATGCAAGTACGTCTGGGAAAAGGAAATCGTACCGGGAGATGATCATGTTATGCTCTGCCTAGAGGTGATAGGTATTCATATTGACGAGGATCATATAGCTGATAGAACCGGAGAAAACGGAATCCTTTACAACATCCACTACCAGATGAATCCTGAGAAAGTAACAAAGACAGGCCACGATTATGCCGCGGTTCTTAAGAGAAAAATAGATGTTATGGAGTATTAGGGAGAGTTCGGACAGATTCAACTTTATGATTTTCAGACCAAAAACACTGTCTGTTTGTTCAAAAACATAGGAAATTTTTCCACGATTTGCCAAAAATGTGTTATACTTTAATCATGGCAATTGATGATTTTGCAAGTGAAGAAGAATATGTCGCGCAGATGGAAACTGGGGCTCTCCCCGCAGCAAGTTGCAGACGGTACAGGACTTTCAATTTCAGAAGTAGAATCTCTTTTGGAATATAAGTAACCATTAGGACATATTTTTCTTTATTTTACGGAGGATTTTATGAAAAAGAAACTTTTATTACTTGTAACTTTGACACTTATTTCCAGTCTCCTGTTTGCAGCACCATTTGGTCTGCGAATGGGAATGAATTTAGAAGAGATTTCTCAGGCTTGCGGTGGGCAGAGACCTAAGAATGTGAAGGACGACTGCTACAAGATTTCACCGGAGAAAAATCACCCGCTGTTTGAGAAATATTATGCCTATGTGGATGATGTTGAGGGGCTGTATTACATAAAGGCTGTCAGTTTAAGTATTACTTCAAACCAGTACGGTACAGAGCTTAAGGAAAAATTTTATGAAATCAGCAACCGAATTGCAAAAACCTACGGAACTCCTGAAATTGCTGACGAGGTATTAGACAGTAGTGACTATTATGCAAAACGAGATGATGGATGGCTGGAAGCCATAAACAAAGGTTCTAGAATTCTTTCAGCAAGATGGGAAACCGAATCCCCGATGAAAGATAACTTAGAGTACGTTTATCTTTATGTTACAGCAGGATATTACAGCAATCGCGGCTGGGTCAATCTCGAATACCGATTCACAAATGCAGATGATGTGGAAGATTCACAGGATGATGTGTTTTAAATGATTATTATATATTCGATAATAACAGCAAGCATATCAATAGTAATTGGCTCAATACTTTTTCTTGTAAACCGTAAGAAAAGACTTCTAAAAGCACTGGAGCAGAAATTTCAAGAGTTTCAAATCCACATAAATGATTTTTTTTCGGAATACGCAGAACTGACAAAAAGAATTGTTGATGACTCTGAAGAAAAAGCATTTTCTTCAAAATGGTTGTGGTTTTATGAGGAAACATCAAAATATAGAATATCCACAAGAAATACTCAATTTTCAGAAGTCTCACGATTCAATGCAACTTACAGGAACCTTCATAAACATATCTCGGAATCAAATATAGACATAAAAAGAAAAGAAAACTTAAAACCCATTTCCGAGGAAATTTCCAATTTTTTTTATGAACTCTCAAAAATTACATTGGAATATGTCTCTCAATCAAAGGCTCAAAGTTTTCTTAAAAAATGGGAAAAACTTTCCGAAAAAGCCAAAATTGCAGATTTTAGAGATGGTGATGACGGCTTTTCAGACTTTGAGCGTTTTTCTACTATCTACAAATCGCCTGAATATTATTTCGATTCCTCAAACTTGCAGTTCATACAATCTGAATCAAAGAAATATGACGATTTCTTTTCAAATATAGATGGGAAATCCTTGGACAATCAACAACGAACGGCTGTTATTACCGATGAAGATCGAACTCTTGTTTTGGCTGGTGCAGGAAGTGGTAAAACCTTAACTATAGCTGCAAAAGTCAAATACCTGTGTGAAATAAAAAAAGAAAACCCAAAGGACATTCTACTTATCTCATTCACAAAAAAATCTGCACAAGAAATGACCGAGAGGATTCAAAATAAACTTGGAATAGATGCCGAGGCCACAACATTTCATAAACTCGGACTTGATATAATAACCAATGCCGAAGGGATAAGGCCGAATGTTTGCGATGAAAGCATCCTGAACAAATTTGTCCATGACTTCTTCGAATCTGAAATACAGAATCATCCAAATGTCGTGAAAGACATAACAGAATTTTTTGCATACTTTCTTGACATCCCCAACAATCTGGAAGAGTATTCGTCACTTGGGGAATTATACGAGGAAGAAAAGACAGCTGATCTTGAAACATTGAGTTCAAAATATAAACGTGAAAAATATATCCGCAATGTTGCTGCTGAAAAATCACAAACACATTCCACTTTAAAGAATGAAAAAGTAAAAAGCGTTGAAGAAACAAAAATTGCGAACTTTCTCTTTATGCATGGCATAAATTATGAATATGAGAAACAATATCCATTTGAAAGCGATGACCCATTACGAAAATCGTATCATCCAGATTTTTATTTGAGTGATTACAACATTTATTTGGAACACTTCGGAGTTTCAAAAGATTTTAGAGTACCTTGGCTTTCCGAAGTCGAGGAAGAGAAATATTTGGACGGAATAAGTTGGAAAAGAGAATTTCACAAGATTAATGGAACAAAACTCATTGAGACCTATTCATATTATAGCTCAGAGGGAATTCTTTTTCAAAAACTTGAGGAACTTCTTGTTGAAAACGGAGTAAAACTAAATGAACGAGACTTTACAGATGTTTTCAATACTGTTTATGACAGCAAAACCAACAAATACTTTTCTGAATTTATAAAGCTATGCTGCACTTTTATAACTCTTTTCAAATCTGCAAATTATAGGATTGATGAGATTGACAAAATGCAGAAGGAAAATAAATCAGAAAAAAATGAGTTTTTCAGGCAACGAACAAGCTTATTTCTTGATATAATAAAGACAATTATGACAGAGTATCAGAACTATCTTTCGTCAAATAACGCCATTGATTTTTCTGATATGATAAATAATGCCGCTGACAAAGTATCCCTTGGGCGTTATATCCATCCTTATAAATATGTCATAGTAGATGAATATCAGGACATATCACAAGCACGGTTTAATTTCCTAAAAACAATTGCAGATAGAACTCATGCAAAGTTTTTTTGTGTCGGTGATGATTGGCAATCCATCTACAGATTTGCAGGAAGCGATATTTCCCTTTTCACTGATTTTCAAAAGTATTTTGGATTCACAAAAATCTTGAAAATCGAGAAAACATATCGGAATTCCCAGAATCTGATTGATGAAGCTTCAAGTTTTATTCTTAGAAACCCAAAACAACTTCAAAAAAATTTGCACTCTGACAAAAAATTAGATTATCCCCTTGTTTTTTGGGGATATAATAATGAACCATATCAAGCTTTAAATTCGGTTATTAAGAAAATTGTCTCTGAATTCGGAGTTAATTCCTCCATTTTGCTATTAGGTCGCACAAATTATGATTTCGAAATTGTGAAAAAATCAGGGCTCTTTAAAATCACTCACGACAATCGAAATGAGGAACTGAAATATATTCCCATACCAGAGCTTAAAATAAGTTTTCTTTCGGTACATAAATCAAAAGGTCTTGAAGCGGATAATGTTGTTTTATTGAATTTTACCAACCAAAAACTCGGATTTCCAAATCAGATTGCGGATGATAAAGTCTTGGATCTTGTTTTAACTAACGCGGAAAATTTCAGATTCGCAGAAGAAAGACGTCTTTTTTATGTCGCAATAACCAGGACAAAAAACAGAACATTTGTACTTACTGACAATGCAATTCCTTCCATTTTTTTCAAAGAATTCAACGAATCTAAAAATGTTTGCTTTATCTCTATCAAAAAACAGCAAACTAATGCTGACACACTCTGCCCCCGTTGCAAAACCGGCAATCTTTTAAAAGTTGAGCATAACGGAAAGTATTTTATTGGATGTTCAAACTTTCCAAACTGTGAATATACCTTACGAGATACAAAAATCCTTTCAAATCCCTTAAAATGTCCTTCATGCGGTGGATTTCTTATTAAACGGAAGGGGAAAAATGGCCATTGGTTTATAGGCTGCACAAACTATCCATATTGCGAATATACAGAACAGATACACAAAAGGTTCAAATGAAGAACAACAAATAAAATCACAGTTGAACAAGTTTTTAGACTCACCCTCAGAATAGCCTAAATCAGCACACACAAAAAAAAGACCCACCTCAAAAAGAAGCGGGTCTCTTGGCTTAGCATCTCCTACGGGAATTGAACCCATGTTGTCGGGATGAAAACCCGATGTCCTAACCACTAGACGAAGGAGACATACGTTTCCAAAGCAAACTTTCGTTTACTAAGTCACTATAACACAAAATTGCGAACCATGTCAAGAGAAAAATGAAGAATTCTCTAATTTTTTATCCAAAATCACCAAAGCGCCCCTCGAAAAACTTCACTTTTTGCCAGCACAAGAGCCAGTCCCAAAGACCTGTGGAATCTGAAACTGGCTTTATGATTTGCTTATGCACACTTATAGGATGTCCGAAAAGACTCTGTTTTCCAGGCGAGCTTATTTTTTTGCGACAGTCTGATCGTCAATCTTCACGTCGGGAACGGCATTTTTCTTGATTGAGGCAATTCCCTTTTTCACGGCGTCAAGCGAAGTATAGCCCTCGCCGACAGCAATAATCTGGCCGTTGGATGCCTTGAGACGATAGCGGAACTCGCCCTTTTTGTCCTTGTAAACCTCATACTTCGGATTTTTCAGAACCGTGTAATCCTTTTCGGTCTGATTCTCAATCTCAGATCCAGCATTGCGGATTACACTGCTGATTCCATTTTTGCAGGCGGCCTTTGTGTTGTAAACCTCGGATGTTGCAATAATCTCTCCGTTTCCTGCCAGCAGATTGAACTTAACGCCACCGTTTTTGGTTTTGTCAATCACAAACTTTCCCATTTGCATACCTCGTTAAATACAAAATTCAAGCCGGCATTTTCCGACCCTTAATACAATTATATTCCATGTTTTAAAATAATGCAAATAAAAAAATTACAAGTTGCTCAAGTTTCACATTCCCATGTCAAATTTCTCGACAATCTTCGCGCGCAGATCCTTAACCTCATCATCCTCAAGGCCAAGGTTAATCGCGGAATTGATGTCCTCCATCGCGTGAACATAGTCGCCGGAAGTAAAATATGCGAGCGAGCGTCTGTAATACACATGGCTCTGATATTTGTCAATCTCAAGGGACTGATTGAAACAAGCAATGGCTTCCTCATTGCGTCCCTGAATTGAATGCACGATTCCCTCGTAATAAAGGGAGCGGAAACACTTCGGGTCATTCTCAACGCTCTTTTGAAAATCCAGAAGGGCCGAATCATAGTCATTTTGCGCGAACTGTGCCATGCCCCTGTGCTTGTAGATTACGCCAAGAACGACGGGAGGCGGTGTGGGAGTTGATTCCAGAATCTGCGTGTAGATTTCGATGGCCTGGGAAAAATTTCCGACGTTGTGCTCGTGAAGTGCCTGCAGGACCAAATCATCAATGCTGCCAGAGTTATTTGAAATGAACGGATTTGCCCTCGCGTTTTTCCTGACCCCGCCGAATTCCTTCGAGGTGATTTCATCGGCCTTTTCGTAGAATGTGTTGCGCCTTGATCCCAGCTCAATCTGCAAGCGATTCTGGTAGTCGCGGATTTCCTGGAAGATTGTGTCCGCAAGTGAAAGGCTCGCATTGATTGAGGCAAGTTTGCGTCTGAGCGGCTTATCGAAAGGATTGAATTCGCTTTTGTAAATCAGCTCGTGCTCCACCTCGGCCCATGCGTCCTGCAGGATTGTGCGGATCTGGATTTCACAAACTATGTCATCGGGCAGCGGCGGCTCTTTCAAATCCGGCATACAGTCATCCGGGATTTTTATGAGCACATGCAGGGACTCGTATCCAAACTCGCGGAATGACTGCTGGGAGCCTTTTCTCTCAACTTCCATGACCTGAAAATTTTTCAGCAAAATCTTTTCGACTATGGACAAATCCTCAAGGAATGCACATATCACGCGGATTCCTATCATGTCGGTCAGAGTTACCAGCGATGTACCCTCTGCGGCCTGATCCGGTTTTTGTCTCAGAATCTTCTTATAATACGAGTCAAAGGATTTTATCCTGGCCTTGTAAGTGGGCAGAGACGCAATTTTAATGGTTGCCTTGAGCCTTTGCTCAACCTTTCCGAGAATCTCATTGAAAACAGGCCCGTAGCTTTCGTAAATCTTCCTGATTTTTATTTTGTTAGGCAGCTCTTTTGAGGTTATTTTTGAAACTTTTTTAGAATCACTCACTTTTGCCCTCCCGACATTTTTCGCTACAATAATTCTACTCCATTTATGAGCGGATTGCAAGAGATTGCCTTAAGATTTCATAATGATCAAACGCCATGGAATCTTCCTTGATGGAATCGATGCTGAACCAATTCGCATACAAGGCATCGCTGTTCGCAACGACCTTATAATCATTCTCATCAATGACGACCTTATAAGCGACGCTTATGACCCAGCCCCTCGGATCCCGGTTCTGTGTGCTCGTGATTTTCACAAGATTCTCGTTCGTAATCGCAAGCGACACGGATGTTTCTTCCATCAGTTCCCTTGAAGCCGCAGCCTCAATGGTCAAATCCGACGGCAGATAGAACCCGCCCGGCAAGGCAAGTTTGTTCACAAAAGGATGGTCCGCACGGTTTATCAAAAGGACTTTGGACATGTCTCGGTTCAGAATGATCAAGTCCACAGCAACAGAAGGAGCGTCAAATTTTTTCCTGTCGTATTTGTCAAGATAGATTTTCTCACCTTTTTTGTCGTCAAGGATTCTGTCCGACATGGCGAACATCTCGACAATGCTTCTCTCACTGTAAAACAAAGGGATGATTCCATAAAGATGAGCCGCACCGTAATCTGTGAGCATGAATGTGTCAGAATCCACGAACTCCATAAGATAGTTTTTCTCCAGGAATTCAATCTGCCCGGCGTAAACCTTTTTGAAATCCTCGGCGAAGCGATTTTTATACGCGCTCATCGAAATAAATCCGAAATAGAACATCACGGACAGAGCTTTTGCACGCACTTCCTCAACGGGCATATCGGCAATGTCATTAATCGGAAGCACGCCCCGGTCAAGATGCTCGTAGTACTTTTCCGTCTTGTGATCGACGCAGCCCAGATTGTACGCAAGATAATTTCCCACGAAGGACTGAGCTCCGAGCCCGAATCCCACGTAGGACGTAGCATTCACAACGCGCGTTGTAAGATAGCTTGACGTTCCCAAATCACCGGAAATCCTGCTGAAAGTGTTTTTTCCGTTGTTCGCGACATAGCCCGCCTCCTTCAAAAGTCTGAATGCAATGTCGTACTGCCGGTTCACCTTATACAAAGTCACACCCTGGGACTCAGATTCAAGAGACGTTCCCTTGTAACGGTTTCTGTAAAGCGTAATGAACTCGGGATTCAGCGCGATTGTATATTTTATTGTGTTCGCAAAATCCTCGTCAGACTGATTCAAAAAACCGTACATCAAATCTACGTTCAACCTGTCAAATCCAGCCGCACGGATATTTTCAACGGCCTTTTCGTAGATTGACTTTGAGCCCTCGCGACCTAGAGACTCAAGCAATTTTTCCGAAACGGTCTGGAATCCCATGGAAATGCGGTTGTAGCCCAAAGATTTTATGGCCTTGAGTTTTTCCAAATCTTTTGCGGCAATCATCGGGGTAGTCTCAATGCTCAGGTACATCCCCTCTTTCAAATTAAAGTGCTTGATTTCATCGGTAATCAGCGAAAGATTTTTTGCGGAAAGGAAAGCCGGGGTTCCTCCTCCCAGGTCATAACCGATGACGGGTTTGTCCTTTATGATTTTCCGGTAAAGCTCCATTTCCTTAAGGAGATATTGCACATAAGTGTCCTGCATTTTCTCATCGGGTCTTTCGTTCAAAACAACATACTCACAAAATTTACACCGCGACTGACAGAAGGGAATGTGGACGTAAAGACAAATTTCTTTCTGAGCCTCTATGTTTGATTTTACAAGCTCATAGATTTTTTCCTCATCATGCACTTCATACTGTCTCAGTGAGGTGGCCCGCAAAGGATAAGCCGTATTGCAATAATGATGGAATTTGATTCCCCTCTCAAAGATTTCCTGACAGTTCATTTTTTATCTCCCCACACTTTTTTTAGCGATTACATTAATTTTACCCTATTTATCCCCTGATTGCAAGTGATTTTTACTGGCGCACCAAAAGAATGTGAAGAGATTGACATAAAAAAAGACCGCCCTTTCGGACGGCCTTTCTTCACGAGGGAAATCCGGCGCAAAAGCACGGAAAATCCCTTGTAAAACCGGTCAGCTAATTAGTTACCAGCGTTTGAAGCGGCATCTTCATTCAGAGTAGCTGTGAAAGTCTCCTCTGTTGCCATCTTCTGTCTCTCGATGTAGCGGTTAACCTGCTTTGCACCAAAGTGATCCATCTCAACCTTCTGGCGCTCAGCTTCCTTCTTGGTGATGATTCCCCAGAGGTCCTCGTCATCAATGTCGCGGTCAGTTGTAAGAACTGCGAGGTCATAGATAACCTTTACGTCCTTGAAGTAACCGATGAAGTCATCGCCGATGTCACGAGCGTCGCGAGTAATCTGGAATCCAGCGAACTTCACATAAGGAATTCCGCGGGGATAGATCGGATAAACGCGAATCTCACGAGTGCGAACCTCAGAGATGTAGTTGGGGTTGTTCCACTGAAGTGTCTTCCATCCGTCGAAGAGCAGGCTGCCCATGAAGTAGCGGCGCTCAATACCATCATTGTCCTTGAGAAGAACATAGAGCTGGTGGGGGAAGTTCATTCCCATTGTTGTACAAGCAATTGATTTGATTGTTCCAACGTTGCGGATAAGTCCGTATCCGTTCTCGAAGCGATACTCTTCACCGCTCTCGTCCAAAGGCTCATAAGCCTGAATCTCGAAGGGGGGAACAATCTTGGCATTTGCATTGTTATTCCAAGAGGGGAACAAAACGCGTACGCCCATTACCTTAGAACCTACGAAAGGCTGATCGCCTCTCTTTACCTCAGCTTCAACAACCTGAGAAAGTGCAGAAGCCTGAACGCTCTTTGCAGAAGAGTTCAGAACGACTTCCCAGTTTGGCAGAGCCAAAGAGGTCTTCATAAGTGACTTCTGTGCGCCAGTATATGTTGCACCGGCAGCTACAGAATAATCCATAAGGGTTCTCTCGTTCTCAGGAATCTCAATCGTTTCACCGTTCTGGTCCTGACCAGAAGAGGAAGTATTAGCCTCCAGCAATGAGAAATCGATGAGTGTTGATTCCTTTGCGAATCCGAGTGTTCCTGCCAACAGCGCAGCAGCGGCAGTTAAAACTAAAGTTCTCTTCATTCGAAGCTCCTTTTTTACACTTTTGATGTAGCCTTGTTAATAATAGTATCTATTAAGATTGCTTTTTTGTCAACGTTTTTTTCACCAATTTATCAAAATTTTTTTTTGACAAAAGATGACCGGGAGACACTTGTTTCCCATGGCTGCAAAATCAGCTTTCTTTATAAACACTCTTACCACCGATGTACACCAAAACAGTGTTTATTTTTGTGAATTTCTTCACAATATTCACTTTTAGTAATTTGATGCCCGTTTCTATATCCGCACTCTCCTTGCTTACGGACAGTGCATCTCCGCTTAACCCAACATAGAGCGTGTCCCCTTCCAGCGTACAGAACTCAGCTCTGGTTCCCCTGGCAAACAAAGGCTTGTACCTGTTAGTCATGGGACCAAGAAGCAGCTCATCCACAAAAAAGGCCACCTCACCCTGAATCGGATTCTTCGGAAAATACCGGACCTCGGTACAAACATCGTCAGTACCGAATGACGTGAAGTACATTACCGCACGCTCCCTGTCCGTCCTAAGGCGAACAAACGATACTGCTGCTGTAACCGCGAGCATCACCAGCGACAAAACTATAACGACCGCATTGACCTTTTTCATCTTCCGCTCCTATTTCCCGCACATTTTCAGGACATCAGAGTAAGTTCCAAGAGCAAAATCTTTGAAAACCTACTAATTTGACCCGGTAAATCCTCGGGAACGTTCGAAATGGCTTACAAAAGCCTGCAGACCATTATATATCCCAACGGCAATTTTGTTCAAGTACTCATCGTCCATCAGGAGTTTTGCCTCATTTTCATTTGACAGAAATCCAGTTTCAACCAAAACGCTAGGCATCTTGGAATTTCTCACAACAAACCATTCCTCCTCTTTCGAGCCACGGGACTTACTCAGATTACCCACCTGAGCTCCAATGCCGTCAAGGATGAACTTCGCTATGAGTATGGATTCTGTCGTATACTCTTCTTCCAACAAGTCGTTCAGTATTGACTGCACATTTTTGTCGTCCGATACCTGCCTGTCCAAAACCTGTCTCCTGTAGTCCGGCGACAAATACCAGACTTCATATCCGGAGGCACTTTTGTCAAGGCTTGAGTTGACGTGTATGGAAACATAAAGTATTGCCTCATTTTCCCCCAGCTTGATTGAGTTGGCAATCTCTGTCCTCTCATCCAGCTTGAGATATACATCGGTGTCGCGGGTCATAAGAATCTGCTTGTCGGGATACGCCTTTTGCAGATAATCCCTGAGCTTCAGACCAATGCTAAGACAAACGTCCTTTTCCTTGATCTTGACCTTTCTTCCGTTGACTTCCACTTCACCGCTTGCACCCGGATCTTTTCCTCCATGACCGGGGTCTATCAAAATAACTCCTACCCTATAGTGAGGAGCCACATCTTCTCCGCCAAAAAACTTTTCCATATAAGACGCGAACGCCGGAGTAACCATGAGCATTCCGTTTTCAATATATGGAGCGTCTACCTCCGCAAGGGATTTGAAATCCTCAAGCACAAAGGTGTCGCCAAGTTTGAAAGATAAATGATGACCGTCCTTTTCCATCATCCCGCTCTGTGCAAGGGAATCCCAGTAAAGCCATATCCCGGATTTCTGCGTCATCTCCATCAGATTGACACCCTGCGCAAAAACCATGCGGGAAAAGAGACAAATAAAAACTGCTGCCAGCAAAAACTTCTTTTTCATCAGCTGCCGATTCTCTTTCGGAAATACAACTTTCTTCTATATTAATGACTACCAGCGATCCTTGTGAGAAACGCCGTCTGAATAATACAGAATTCCCTGTATTCCGCCACGTACTAAAATCTTCCAGAACTGAAGGGCATCCATTTCCGGGTGCTCAGGACAGATTTCATCAAAAAGATCAAGAGTCTTTCTGATGCTCCGATGATTCCAGTCCTTAAGATTATCGGCAGATTTCTCCATACAGATAGGGATTTTTTTCGCCACTTTTTCTCCAGCTCCAATTACCCCCATCTTCGAAGCGGACTGCTCAAGTTCGGCACGGAGCTTTTCATCCAGTTCGAATGCGTCCGGCGGGAAATTCTGCTCGCTTTTCTGGCACTCACCGGCAAGGAATCTGTCTGTCTCCGCGCATTCAGGCTCAAGTCTAAGAACGACATCGGAAACTGCATTTTCAGCGGACTCCACAGCAAGTTCCTTTTTTTCGGAAAGCGAAATGAAGTTGCCGCATTTTTCCACATTGTTTCTCGGGAAATCAACTATGCTTGAAACACCCGACCTCGTAAACGTATTTTTAACAAAGGGTCTCTCCCTGCCCCTCTCAAGTCCGACAATTTCCGACACTTTTCCGGGAATGGAAATCCAGGCCCTCTCCGCACTGTTTTTCACGCAGGGCAAGTCATAGATTTCAAATGGCGCGCCGTCAATCGGAAGCTTTTTTCTCTGAGCAAGAAGGGTCTCTGGTTTTTTACCCAGCGCAATCAGCATGGCCTCTTTCGTCAGATTGATTCCCGACGCATACGGATAAGTCCATCCTGACATATAGCCGCCGGAAAGTCTCGCCGCAATCTCCCCGATCATGGGTCCGTTCGCCGTGTATTTTATATCAGCCTTTGCGACTCCGCTTGTGAGTCCGAGAGATTTTATTCCCTGCGCGAATGTTTTTATCAAAGCGGATTTCATCTCGTCGCTGACAGATGTGGGCATGGTATGTCCGGTCTCAATAAAATATGGCTCGTAAAAAATGTGCCGGTCAGCGAATCCCGTGATTGTGAGAGTTCCGTCGTAAACAATTGAGTCAATGGAAAACTCCGGTCCCTCCATGTAGTCCTCAAGGATTGCGCATCCAGTTCTGGAGAATCGGACGGCATCCTCAACAGCGGGCAAAAACTCGTCACGATTTCTGATCAGACGGCAACCCCTCGCACCCATGTTGTCCACGGGCTTCACAACTTTCGGAAAAGACATGCTGCCGATTACCTCAGGAGCAATGAGAGACGCAATCTGTGTGCGATGAACCTTCTGGAACTTCGGTGAGCTGATTCCGTCCCTTTCAAAGCATGAGCGCATACGGACTTTATTGCTTGCATTTAGGGCTGCCTCATAGCTGTGAGCGTTCAGTCCGCATTTCTCGGCGACATAGGAAACCGACGCTGAAAAATCAGTACCGGCAGTAAAGACGGCTGCAAGATTTTTTCCCATGGATTTTGCAAGGGCCACAAGCGCATCCTTATCCTTCAGGTCAACAGGCTCAAAGCGATCCGCAAAAGGAACACACAATGCATTCGGATTTGCATCCACAACGAGAGTGCGGAACCCAAGCTCACGGGCAGCCTCGATCGCGGGTCTCTGCATCAATCCGGCTCCCAAAATCAAAATATAAGGTTCATCCATATCAGCACCGTCCTATTTTATTTTTTTGCAATAGACTTCAAATGTGTCACCGAGCTTCATCATCTTGCTTGCGGACTCAAGGAGCTTAAACTGAAAATTCTCCTTTGTCCATCCGTGTTTTTTTGCAGCGGGAAATCTCTCCGGGTGGATTCCGGTCGGAACAATGCGGCACACTTTGAATCCGTACTTATGCAAGATTGAGTCGGCACGGGAAGGCTCCCACAATGTGTAGTGGTCGGACGGACTCTGCTCAAAGAAAGTCTGCGTGTTGTATCTTCCGCTCACACCGGATGCCGATGGAGTGCTGAATGCAAACACTCCGCCCTTTTTTACGATGCGTGACACAGCCTGAAGAACTGAATCAAGATTCTGGAAATGCTCGATCACATACCACATAGTCACGGCATCAAATGTCTCAATTCCAAACTCCGATGAAAAATCAACCTTCGGGAACGGAGCACACAGCGCGGGGAAATGCAGGGTGTTCCGTACATAGTCCACTGCGGTCTGGGAAATATCAAGTCCATAGACCTGCCATCCAGCGTCACCTGCGGCATCCATAAATGCACCCAGCGCACAACCGATGTCCAGAATTGTCGGAGTCACAGCAGAATGTGAGTGATGGAAAATCATGTCGATGTATCCTGTGCGTCTCACACCCTGGGCTTTTATGGCAGCAAAATCTTCCTCGTAAGTTTTTCCATACTGCTTCTCATAATCAGCATAAAAATAATCGTGGTTATACTCAGTCTGCTCGGCCTGCATTGTCCATGACTGATAGAGCATACCGCATGACCTACAGCGACGGAAAGTTCGTCCTCCGACTCTTGCAACCAAAGTATCCTGCGCGTCCATTTTTTTCTGGCATACCGGGCAGAGAAGTTTTTTACCCTTGCACAACTCATTGATGTATGTGCCGAGAGATTTTTCTGAATCCGAAATTTCTTTTTTGAAAAGAGCGGACGGATTTTTTAGCGCCTCAGCAAATCCCTGAGGTCCAATCTCTTCCGACGAGAGACAGACAAATCCATATTTTTTTGAAAGCGTCTCATGCAACAATGTGGTCGGCAAAAGAATCACCGCACATCCGGCACCAGCGGCTTCAAAAGCAGTGAATCCATAATGAGTCACAACAAGATCATAATCCGAAAGTTTTTCACGCAGATTGGAAATGGGGCCGCAGACTTTTACGTTGGCGCAATCTCTTTCCTTAATCCGTGTTTCCATGTCGGGAACAAATTTTTCATCCGAGCACACGAGCGTAACATAGAGTCCGTTTTCAGAAAGTGCCGTCGCAGCAGGGAAAGAAAGTGAAGCCGGATCCTCGCCGCCAAGAACAACAATGGCCGTATGGATTTTCAAACCGTCATTCAATCCTGATTTTTTTCTCTTCGGCATGGGAATAAAACCGGGCTCAACAAGATTCGCACGTCGTCCGGTTTCAGCCGAGGGAATTATGTCCAAAAGATAGTCGGCAAAATCTGTGTCGGAGGCACCGTCGTCAAGAGAGATTACGCTGGCATTCGGATCAAGATTTCGCGCAAAGGATTCAGGAGTCTGGAACAAATCCGCGACAATAAAATCATAGTTTCCATGTTCGGGAAGTGCCGTCAGAATCTGAGAGTCGGAAAGTCCGTTTTTCTTTGCCTCCGCGACAAGTTCCGTGCACTGCTCAAGAGATGCATTCTCTGGAATCAGTATGTCGGCGAAAAGTTCCGTCGCAAGATCAAGGCATCTTCTCAAGTGTCCGGTTCCATGCCCCTTATCCACTGATGGGACAAAAATAATCCGTTTTTTGATTCCGGGTTTTTCAAACGCACTGATGATTTCCCCACAGGTAAAAGGCCCCTTGCCCCTTCTCTTTTCAGAAACCGATTTGTAAATTTTCTCGGCGCGCAAAAAATCCGTCGCTGTGTCTACGGTGGTTCTCAAATCCGGATAAAAATATTTTTCGGGTGCATCCTCAAAGACACACTTGTATCTGTCCTGATGATTGTAAAGCGAAGGTCCCACATGCTCATGGTCATAAGGATCCTTGGTCGTTACCTTCGCCTCAACAAGAGACGCCGCACGCAGAATTTCAATGCCGCTGCCATGAGGCAATCCACGGTAAGTCAAATAATCAATCTGAGAGGACGCATTTTTTTCCTTCCACAAGCTGAGCAAATCAGTGGCGGCCTCATAAAAAAGAAATGGATTGTCCGCCGTAGCCCTTACAACGACATCCGCACCACTAATGTCAATCACGTCACAGAAGCGGTCAAGCACATCCTCAAGGGAACCCGCGTAAATTTCATATCCGCATTTTTTCGCAATCTCGGAAAGTGCGCTCTCACTGTCCCTGTCCGTCGCAAGATAATAACAGTCGGCGGGAACCTTTTTCATGGCATCAAGAGACCACTGCAGGATGCTTTTGTCACCGATTGTTTTCAGAGCCTTTTTAGGAAGTCTGCTCGATGAAAGTCTGCACTGAACGATTACAGCAATCCGTTCTTTATTTTTTTTCTTTTCCATAAATCGACCCCTCTTTTATTCTTCGCCTGCATTCCAGTTTTCAATCAGACACACCGCATCCATTTTAAATCTGTACATATTCTGATCCGTCCATTTTCCCGCGGCCTTGAAAAGTTTTATGGACTCCCTTAATCCGCATCGGTTGGATTTTTTGAAAGAGAAAAATGACGAAAGAGGAATGTCAGCCTTTCCATTTCTGAACACCGGAAGAAGATTCTTCAAATAAAAGAGCAGATAGGATTTATCCGCCGTCCGGTTTTCCTCAGGCACATTTCCCGAATATGTAAAAGTCATTCCCGTATCAATCAAAGTCTTTTCGCCCCAAAGCCACGAGCGCAGGAACAAATCCATTTTCTGCCAATACTCAGATTTGATTGTGTAGTCCGCACCGCCGAGCTGAATGAATTTTTCCCTGCTGTAGAATCCAGCCCAGTCAGTAGCATAAAAGGTCGGATTTCCGCTTGCCGAACTCAATGATGACTCCACGGAAAAGACGGCGTTTTTTACATTGGGTCTGAAAAGCACCGGAATGACCTGTTGTGTACTTGCAATAAGCCTTGGACAAATGCAGAACTGATTCAATCCGATCAGTTTTTCCGCAAGCTGCTCAGGAAAACGGAAAGTCTCCGTGCACATGTCATCCTGAATCACAAGAACAAAATCTTCCTCCGCCTCAGCCATTCCCATGTTTATCATGTCTCCCGGCGTAACTTCATCGTGGGGAATAACAAACCGAACGCTGGGATATTGCTGTGAAAGCTCGTCCAGATTCCGGCTTCTGTCATTTGATTCAATGCAGATTATGCGTCGGAATCCGTGGTTCAAAATTTTTTCGAAAATGAAATTCCTGTACTGATTTCCGCTCCGGTTCAGGATGATGCAGTCAACCGGCATTTTTACCATCTCTGCTTTTTCCGTTCCGCCAAGCACAGTTCTATTTATAGCGCGCTGATTAAAAATTATAGGTATAGTATTCATCACACGCTCCGCACTTTTCGTCAAATTTACATTCTATATGATTGCGAACAAAATCCCTCGTTTTTTTCCAGACCGACTCAATTCCCTCGCTGAAAACATTTCCGACTATGTTGGAATAAATGCATTCCCTGCACATCGGGACACTTCCGTCTGCAAGAACATTCATGTCGCGTTTTATATGCCAGCACGGATTCCGCTTCAATGGAGAAAGGTCGGCAGGTTTTTCATCGCTCAAAAGCCCGCAGAAAGAATCGTATTTTTGGATTATGACTTTTCCACCGGACGGAGATTCGCTTCCATGCCAAAAGCGGTAGAAGGTCTCAAGCTCATCCTCGTTGAGTTTCATGCGCACGAACTGAGGATAAACATCTCCCGGAAAATATTTCTCAAGAGTTGAGACGGCATTCACCGAGCGAGCAAAATATGTTTCGCTTTCGCCCGTGGACTCAAAAGATTTTCCCTCAAGATTGCCGTGAATCTGCCCGTATTTTTTTGCGCTTGCAGAATCAACATTTACAATCCAAGTAACTTTTCCATCCTTTTTTTCTGCCCCACCAAAGGAGTCCGCAACCGCCTTTATTTTTACCGCAAGATTTTCATCCACACTGTGGCCGTCAGTTTCAATCAGAACGGAAAGCCCAGGATTTGAAAGAACCGCCTGCACATAATCAGAAAGATTCGGAAGGAGCAAGGGATCGCCCCAGAATCCAAGTCCTATTACCGCCGACTCGGAAAAATCAGATGCGGAGGAAACAAACGCCTTGAACTGCTCCAGGCTCATCACATTGGAAGAAGACTGCTCATATAATTTTTTATCCGAAGCAAAAAGTGGATTGTAGATTGCCGATCTTGAATATTTTCCGCAAATCTGTACGTTATAAAACGCAGGGACTGTCTGCTGTACCGACGCAGTTTTTTCGGCGAGTTCAGAAAGTGCAAGGGATTCAAACGAAACCTTTGAGTTAAGTGCCTCGTCAAAAAGTGCCTTGCATGAAAGCAGCTTGGACTTGCTTGAGCATGAGAAATCAAGACGCAGCATTCTGAAATCCCTCGGTGCAATCACGGCCTCAATCTCAAAGGAGTTTATGTCGGTTTTTATGACGGAATAAATGCTTCCTGAATCAACGCCGCCATCAGCCATGTTTTTTTCTTTTGAAAGAGATGCGAGTATGTTGAGCGTGCCTGAGTCAACTACCTCAGGGAAAAATCCAAGCGGATATCCGTCCGCAAATGTGTATTCTGAAAGATATTTTTCATGCTCACAAAGAATCTGCTCAGTCAAAGTGCTGTCCAAAAATGGCCGGTCCGCCATGGAAAAAATTGCGCAGCTGGCACCGTTTTTTGAACAGGATGAAGTCATCTGCTCAAGAAGAGTTCCGAGACTCCAGTCATCGCGCTTTATAATCTGAGCCTTTACCCCGTTTTTTTCAATTGACTCGGAAACACACGCATAAGTTTTTCCGCATGCCGCGACGACAATCCCGCACACATCTTTTATTTTATCCGCCCAAACCAGAACCCTGTCAAAGGCAGACTGTGAGGAGAACGCTGCGTCAAAAGCATGAGTATTTTCAAATCCGGCATACAAAAAAACAATAGATTTCATCCCTTCACTTATCGGCAAATCAAACTTGCATTATTAGATATTTCCAAATTCTCAATTACCCTCGTACTAGACTTTTATTCCGCTCTATTCTATAATATGCGCATGGATGAAAAAGACAATGCGCTGACCGTTACCCAGCTTACAAATCTCATAAAAACAATGCTCGAAGGTTCTTTTCCGAACATCCTTCTGAAAGGTGAAATCTCAAATTTCAGACCAAATCCGAGCGGACACTTGTATTTTGTATTGAAGGACAATGAGTGTCAGATTTCGGCTGTCATGTTCAGGGGACGGGCCGCATCTCTTCTTTTTAAACCGAAGGACGGAATGCTCGTTCTGGTAAAAGGATCCGTCTCCGTCTATGGTCCAAGGGGCAACTATCAGATAATCATCAATTCCATGTCAAAGGCTGGAACCGGCGACATCATGGAGATGATTGAGATGCGAAAGAAAAAACTTGCAGCCGAAGGTCTCTTTGACTCAAGCAGAAAAAAACGCATTCCATTTTTTCCAAAAACTGTCGGTGTCGTGACAAGTCCTACCGGGGCGGCTCTCAGGGACATTCTGCAAATCACAAGGCGACGAAATGACAAAGTGAACGTGATTGTATTTCCGGCGGTCGTGCAGGGAGAAGGTGCGGCGGCGACAATCATCAGCATGATAAAAACGGCGAACTACTACAAAATGTGCGACGTTCTGATTGTGGGTCGCGGCGGAGGCTCCCTTGAGGATTTGCTACCCTTCAGCGACGAGGGCGTTGTGCGTGCGGTTGCGGAGTCGGAAATCCCCGTGGTCTCGGCTGTGGGACATGAGATTGACTGGGCACTCACCGACTATGCGGCGGATTATCGTGCACCGACTCCATCAGCGGCGGCAGAGATTTGTGTTCCAATGAAGCAGGACATTCTCAGCAACATCAACAACGCAAGGGAAATGCTTTACGACACAATCAAAAAGCGGACGGAACATTTGCGTCTCATGCTCAGGACATTCACACCGGAAAGCATGGAGCTGAAATTCAGAAGCATAGAGCAGCCCCTTTTGCAAAGATTTGATCAGGCAAGACAGGCACTCAGTGAAAACATAACGAAGCTGATTCAGGACCGGCGTGACACAATCTCACGATGCACGCAGGTACTTGAGACTTGCAATCCGCAGACCATTTTCGACAGGGGATATTCAATGGTGACGGACGCACAAAGCGGAAAGGTCATCCGAAATGCATGCGACGTAACGGAAGGCAGCGAAATAATAATCCGGCCCGCAAACGGAATGCTCAGGGCAACGGTAAAATCAAACAGTATATAATTCAGGGGGCAGATAGAATGAAAAATTTTGAAGATGATTTGAAAAAGCTGGAGGATCTTACTGCCTCCATAAGAAGAAGCGACATCAGCCTGGAAGAGGCGCTCAAGGATTTTGAGGAAGGAATCAAACTGGCAAAGAGCATGGAAAAGGAGCTTGATGCCATTGAGGGAAAAATCCAGATTTTGATGGACACGGGTGACTTCGACGAAAACGAAAGCGATGGCGACTCCGGTGCTTCGGATGACGCGGAGAAAAATGCAAAGGAAAAAAAGCCTCGCAAAACCAAGGCAAAAAAAGACGAGGGACCCACGCTGGAACTTTTCATCCCTGAGACAGAAGTAAACGGAACAAGGAACTCTTAGTCAAAGGATAAAATCATGAGCGGGAACGAAAACAAAGAGACGGAACACGGCAGGGTCAGACTTTTGAATTCCGAAGTGGCACGAAAAATTGCCGCGGGTGAAGTGATTGACAGACCGAATGCCATAGTCCGTGAGCTTATGGACAATGCGGTTGACTCAGGAGCCACACAGATTACCGTGGAAATTGAGGGCGGTGGAATTGAAAAAATCCGCGTGATTGACAACGGCTGCGGAATGACAAAGGAAGATTTGGAAACCTGCGCGCGTCCACATGCCACAAGTAAAATCTCTACGGAAACGGACCTCCTGCATCTTACCACACTTGGATTCCGTGGTGAGGCACTTTCTTCCATGGCAGCCGTAAGCCGTCTCCAGATTATAAGCGGCGGATGGAAAATGAAAGCGTCCGTAACCGAGGATCATCTTATAAGTCCCGCCACATCAGCAAGCGGAACCATAGTGCAGACAGCAGGCCTCTTTGAAAACTTTCCCGCACGCAGACAATTTTTAAAAAGACCCGCAAGCGAAGGCTCACTCTGCCGCACCACATTTGAAGAAAAAGCACTGCCCCGCCCCGACATTGGATTTAAGTTCAGCGTGGACGGTGAGGAAAGACTCTCGCTCCCGGAAGGTCAGTCGCTGAAAGACCGCTTCATTCAGACAATGGAATTTTTTGAGGATGAGGACTGCTTCCACGAAATCTCATCGCAGGCAAGGGACGGCTCATGGTCATTTAAAATGATTTTGGGAACTCCCTCGGTCACAAGGTCAAACAGAAAGAACATCAGCATATATGTCAATGGAAGAAAGATTTCAGAGTACTCGCTTTTGCAGGCCATTGAGTACGGAGGTCAGGGATTCTTTCCAAACGGCACACATCCGGTCGCGGCCATTTTCATCACGATGGATCCCTCGCTGGTAGATTTTAACATCCACCCGGCAAAAAGGGAGGCGCGTTTCAAGGACATCTCAGGGCTCCATCACGGAATCAGCACGGCAACAAGAGATTTTTACAAACAGTTTACCGTAAAAGAAATGTATGCCTCGGACGCGGAGTTTCAGCAGGAATTTCCGGACGCAAGCACATTCGCAGCATCCCCGGCGCAAGGTGAGCACACAGTCGGATATCAGGAAAGCCACGTGCCTTCAAGCGTCTCGTACAGTTCAGTTCATCGCGACAGAAGGGCATCTTTTTTCCCGAAATCAGGACAGGCATCTTACAGCACACCGACTTTCAAAAGCAGCGTCGCAACTGATTATGCAAAACGGATTGCGGATTTGGCCTCGGATGAAAGCGACGGCACAGACAGTACCACCAGCTATGCAAGCGATGAAAAATCAAACTCAGGACTGAAACCTGCAAGACCGAATTACATTCCGTCAGAGCACGATAATCCCGAAACAGGATTCCATTTCGTCGGACAGACACTCGGCACATTCTTGATTGCGGAAAAAAACGACACGCTCTACATAATCGACCAGCACGCGGCACACGAAAGATACCTCTACAATCAGATAATGGAAAAGGCAGGTGAAAAGCAAGCCCTGCTCATTCCGTACACGGTTCAGACCACAAGCACGGCGGATGACAAATATCTTGAGGAGATTCAGGACACTTTGGAAGAAGCCGGATTCACGGGAAAAAACTGCGGCAACGGAAAATGGGAATTCACGACTGTCCCGGTAAGATGGAAGGGAACGGAGGCTGATTTGGCAAGGGATTTGCTGGACCGTCGCATACAGCCGCACGACATCATAAATGCGGTTGCGGCAAGCACTGCATGCAGAAGAGCCGTAATGGACGGAGATGTTCTTGATGATGACATGGCTTCATGGCTTTGTGAGGAGGCGCTTAAACTTCCCGATCCGCACTGCCCCCACGGACGGCCTGTTTTCACCACGATTACAAGACGACAGCTTTTCACGCTTGTAAAACGGATTCAGCCGTAAGACAGAAAAATCTGTTTTTTTTCACCATAATTTTTTTTACATCGCCCTGTCACAAAAAAAAACGCTGGCCAACCCAAATGGATTAACCAGCGTTAAATCTCTTCACGAATATTTACTCAGAAAATGGATTACCTGAGCGAGTTGAGCATTACGTTCACCTCGGTTCTGCTGAACGACGGATTGTGAGTCTGGAGGTATTCCAGCTTCTGAATCGCATCCTCATTGTTTCCGAGCTTTACGTCAACCTTTGCCGCCTCAAGATATGCAGACCAGTTCTCAGGCTCAGCATCAATCACATCCTCATAAGCGACCTTTGCATTTGAGTACTGTCCTGCTGCAGCGTAGGTCTTTGCAAGATTCTCACGCACGGTATTGTCGGAAGAATTGAGTCTAAGTGCATTCTGGTAGTACTTGACCGCATTTGAAGCATCACCCTTCTGGCTGTACGCGTTTCCAAGGTTGTTGTTTGCCTCAAAGTTGCTGCTGTCCTGGTTGTAGGCACTCGTCAGGAATGTGATTGCAGAATCAACGTCACCCTGCTTCAAGTAGAGTCCACCGAGGTTAATCTTTGACTTCAAGTGCATTCCGTCAAGACTCAACGCCTCTTCGTAAAGTTCGATGGCCTGAGAAATCTTTCCGGTCTTTTCACACAAGAGTCCGTAAGTGTAGGTTATGTTCACCTGCACGGCCTTTGATGTTGTGCCACGGTTGTCATAAGCCTGCTTTGCGTAATTCACACCCTCGCTGTACTTTCCAAGTTCCGAAAGAACCGATGACAAGTTGTAGTAAGTAGTAGCATCCGGTTTTGACGGATCCATGTAAGCGAGAGCCTTTCTGAATGCAGATTCAGCACCCTTGAGATCACCGTTGTTTGAGTACGCCTGTCCGAGCTCCTGATATGTCTGAGCGTTTGAAGGATTAATCTTCACGGCACTTGAGAACGCGTCTATTGCACCCTTGTAGTCGCCGTTATTTGACATGAGACGACCTGCCGCCATATACGCCCTTTCATATCCGCTGTCCACCTTGTATGCATTGCGGTAGGATGTGAGAGCAGCATCTGTGTTTCCGCTCTTTTCCTGAACATATCCAAGGTTGTAATAAGCGGATGCAAGCGTCGGCTCACACTCAATGGCTTTCTGGAATGATGTTGCTGCTGGGGCGTACTTTCTCTGCATGGCCTGAGCACGTCCGAGCTGATACCAGTAAGTCGCATTCTTCGGATCAAGTTTTGTGGCTGCCGCAAGTTCCGTCTCTGCCTTTGCGTAATTCTTCGCATCCATTGCCTGCATACCAAGTACATAGTGTGCGGGAGCGTTGGAAGGATCCTTTGCGAGAGCGGCATTTGCATATTCAGCAGCGGCTTTGTCAAGAGCGGCCTTATCTGCGGCGTTCTTTGTGTTCTGTGCTGCATCATAAAGGGCCTTTGCCATTTCACCGAGTTTTTCGGCGCTGTACGCAGGATCATTTGCAGGAAGCAGACTCTTTGCCTTTGCGAAGTGATCGAGTGCATCCTCAACATTACCCTTGGCAAGAGCGGCCTTTCCCTTTGCAATTTCAGATTCCGCCTGCTGTTTTGCCTGTTCCCTTGCGGCTTTTTCTGCGGCTTCCTGAGCTGCCTTAGTCTCTGCATCCTTCTTGGAGTTCAAATCCTTGAGAAGTTTCTGTGCGTCGGCATCCTTTGAGTTGCTGCCAACAAGACCGTTCAGTATTTCAGCAGCCTTGTCGTAATCACCTGCGGCAATGAGTTTCTGTGCCTGAGCGAGCTTGTCCGCCCTTTCCTTCTCTGCGGCCGCCTTCTTCTCAGCATCCCTCTTTGCATTCAAATCCTTGAGCAGATTCTTTGCTTCTGTGTCGTTCGGATTCTCCTTCAAAAGTCCGTTGAGAATTTCCTCGGCCTTGTCATAATTCTTTGCCGCAATCTGCTTTTTGGCCTCGTTGATTTTTTCAGCGTGTGCCTTATCAGCGGCGGCTTTCTTTGCGTTAGCCTCATCGAGCAGAGCCTTTGCCTCCTTGTCATTCGGATCCGTCTTAAGGAGTCCGTTGAGCGTAGAGATGGCGGCATCATACTTTCCAGCGTCAATATTGTTTCTTGCCTGTGCAAGTTTATTTGCGCGATCCTTTTCAGCAGCGGCCTTTTTGGTTGTGGCCTGAGTCAGCAGAGTCTTTGCCTGTGCGTCATTCGGATCAGCCTTAAGCATGTCATTAAGCAGAGCGATGGCATCGTCATATTTTCCCGCGGCAATCAGAGAGCGTGCCTTGGCAAGATTTTCGTTGCGAGCCTTTTCTGCGGCAGCGGCGGCCTTTTTCTTCGTTGCCTCGTCCTTGAGTGCCTTTGCGTCGGCATCCTTTGGATTGTCCTTGAGCATTCCGTCAAGTATGGAAATGGCACCGTCGTAATCGCCCTTACCCATCAAGGTTCTGGCCTGTGCAAGCTTAGCCTGCCTTTCCTTTTCAGCCTTTGCGGCCACATCGTTTTCAGCCTTCTTGTCCTGAGCTTCCTTGAGCAGGGCCTGTGCTTCCTTGTCGCTCGGATTTTCCTTAAGGAGTCCGTTCAGGATTGAGATTGCTCCGTCGTAATCACCCTTGGCGATCGCATTCTTTGCCTTCTCAAGATTCTGTTTGCGTGCGGCTTCCTTGGCGGCATTCTGAGCGGCTGTCTTTTTGGCCTGTGCGTCGGCGAGAACACTCTTTGCCTCTGTGTCATTTGGATTTGTCTTGAGAAGAGCATTCATCGCAGAAATCGCGTCGTCATACTTTCCGTCGGCAATGTCCTTTTTGGCCTGAGCAATCTTTTTCGCACGGTCCGCATCAGCTTTCTTTTTCTTTGCCTCATCCAAAAGCGAGCTGATTTCGGGATCATTCGGATAAGAGCGTGCAAGTGCAGTCAGTGTTGAAACGGCCTTGTCGTAATCACCGTCCTTCATCGCCTGCTTTGCCTGCGCTATTTTATCAGCCTTATCTTTTGCGGCGGCGGCTGCTTTTTCCTCCGCACGTTTTTTCGCTGTGGCCTGGTTCAGAAGATTCTTTGCCTGAGTGTCCTTAGGATTGTCCTTGAGGATGTCATTGAGCACATTAATAGCCTTGTCCCACTCACCGTTGTCATAGTGCTTTTGTGCCTGAGCCATCTTCTCATCGCGGATCTTGTCAGCGGCGGCCTTTTTCTTTGTCGCCTCATCCAAAAGTTTCTTTGCCTCAGCGTCATTCGGATTCTTCTGAAGAAGTCCGTTCAGAGTCGCAATTGCGGCATCATAATTTCCATTATCTATGTTGTTCTGTGCCTGCTTGAGTTTGTTCGCACGGTCACGTTCAGCAGCGGCTTTTTTCGCCTCGGCCTGAGTCAGCAGAGTTTTTGCCTGTGAGTCATTCGGATCCGCCTTGAGCATATCGTTGAGCAAGGAAATTGCACCGTCGTAGTCACCGGAGTTGATGAGAGAGCGTGCCTTGGCAAGTTTAGCCTGCTTTTCCTTCTCCTGATTTGCCTTTGCCTCCTTCGCCTTTTCAAGCAGAGACTTTGCCTCAGCATTATTCGGGTCAGCTTTGAGAGCCTCGTTCAAAAGTGAGATTGCCTTGTCGTAATCACCGTTGGCGAGTGCGGTCTTTGCCTGGGCTACTTTCTGAGCGGCTTCTTTCTGAGCCTGTGCCTTCTCATCCTTTGTCTTACCCAAAAGCTCCTTTGCCTTTGCGTCGTTCGGATTGTCCTTGAGCACTTCGTTCAAAAGTTTTTCGGCCTCATCAAATTTGCCCTCATCAATCAGCTTCTGTGCTTTTGCGAGTTTTTCCTGCTTTGCCTTTTCAGCGTCAGCCTTTGCCTTTGCGTTCTTGCTCTGTTCCAAAAGCTTTTTCGCATCGCTGTCATTCGGATTATTTTTCAAAAGCTCGTTAAGAATCTTTTCGGCCTTTGCGTAATCACCGTTCTTGATTGCGTCCTCAGCTTCCTTGAGCTTGTTCTTTCTTTCGGCCTCGGACTTTGATTTTTCATCCTGAGCCTGCTTCAAGAGATTCTTTGCGTCGCTGTCTCCGGGATTATCCTTCAAAAGCTCGTTCAAAATCTTCTGGGCTTTGTCGTAATCACCGTTCTTGATTGCATTCTCGGCTTCCTTGAGTTTGGCCTGTCTTTCAGCCTCTGCCTTTGCCTTTCCGTCCTGAGCCTGCTTCAAGAGATTCTTTGCGTCTGAGTCGCCCGGATTATTCTTGAGCAATGAGCCCAAAATCTGCTCGGCCTTTGCGTAATCACCGTTCTTGATTGCGTTTTCGGCTTCCTTGAGTTTGGCCTGTCTGTCTGCCTCCGCCTTAGCCTTTGCGTCCTGGGCCTGCTTCAAGAGATTCTTTGCCTGTGCGTCATCAGGATTGTCCTTCAGCAAATCATCCAGAATCTTCTGAGCCTTGTCGTAATCCCCATTGCGGATCGCTTCCTGTGCCTCGCGGAGTTTATTCTGCCTCATCGCTTCCTTGGCAGCCTTTTCCTTTGCCGCAAAATCAAGGAGACTCTTTGCGGTCGCGTCATCAGGATTGTCCTTGAGAAGCTCGTTCAAAATCTTCTGGGCCTTGTCGTAGTCACCGTTCTTGATTGCCTCACGTGCCTCGTCAAGTTTCTTCTGTCTTTCGGTTTCAGCCTTTGCCTTTTCCTGCACCATCTGATTCATGAGAGCCTTTGTGTCGTTGTCGTTCGGGTTGTCTTTGAGCAGGTCGTTCAGAATTTTCTGCGCCTTTTCGAAGTCACCGTTCTTGATTGCTTCCTCGGCTTCTTTCAATGCGGCATCTTTTTTCGCTTCCTGGGCCTGGTTCAAAAGTCTCTTTGCCTCGGGATCATCAGGATTTGATTTCAGAAGCTCGTTCAAAATCTTCTGAGCCTTGTCATAGTCGCCATTTTCAAGTGCGCGACGTGCCTCATCGAGCTTGGCCTGCCTGTCTGCCTCAGCTTTTTTCTCTGCCTCTGCCCTTGCCTTTTCGTTCAACGCCTGATTCAAAAGTGTGCGTGCTTCCGCGTCATCAGGATTCTCTGCAAGGATTTTCTGGAGAGCGGCGATGGCATCATCAATGTCACCGGATGCAATGTCCTTTTTGGCTTCCTGAATCTTTGCGTTTCTTTCAGCATCAGCACGAGCCTTATCTGCCTTTGCCTGATTCAGGAGATTTTTAGCCTCCGCATTGTTCGGATCATTTTTCAGAATCTCATTCAGCCGGGCTATGGCATCATCGTAATCACCGTTTTCAAGGGCCTTTCTCGCGTCATTTATTTTGCGCGCGTTTTCGGCATCACGGTTCTTTTTGTCCGCCGCAGCTTTGTTAAGAAGATTTCTCGCCTCGCTGTCATTCGGGTCATCAGCAAGAATCTGATTCAAAAGAGCAATCGCCTTGTCGTACTCACCATTGTCAAGGAGTCTCTTTACCATGTCCATCTTGGAATCTCTCTCAGCCTGCTTTTTGGCCGGATCAATTCCGTTCTTTCTGTCGATGGCTTTCTTCAGAAGCTCCTGAGCCTCGCGGTTGTTCGGATCCTTGTTGAGGATGCTGTTGAGAAGAGTTATGGCATCGTCGTAGTTACCGGAGTCAATCCAGCGTCTTGCCAAATCAAGATTCTGCTGGGTTGTTCTTGCGCCGTCGTTTCCACCGTATTTCTTTTTAAGAGCCTCGGCTTCCTCAAGCTTGCGTCTTGCCTCGATGTCCCTTGAGTTGAGGGTAAGAAGCTCCTTCATCAAGTTGATCGCTTCGTCGTATTTCGCGTCATCAATAAAATCCTGTCCTACGTCAAGAGCGTCTGCACGGGAGATTGCCCTTGTTCCGTATTTGCGGAGAAGAACCTCAGGTGAAGTCGCTGTTCCGTCAGCACCTATTGTACCTGATGCACGTGTGGGTCTGGAACTTGATGCGGATGATGTGCTTGGAGTTGTGCCGGAATTTGATGTCGCCCCGGAAAGGATGTCGTTCAATGCACCTGAGTTTTTGCGCTCATGTGTTACAGGACGTGAATACGCATTGTTGTATGTGGACGGAGCCGATGAGCTGTCCTGAGTTCTACTGGTACCAGCACCACTGTTACTTGCACCATTGCTATTTGCGTTATTGCCACTTGCAGCATTAGCGTTTGTCGCGCTATTTCCATTGCTGCTATTAATAGAAGAATTATTTGAAGGACGTGCTGTGCTTGCGGCATTTGATCCACTGGACGTGCTGGACGCCGGTGAACTGTTTGACGCAGTTGAAGCAGGTCTGGTATTTGCTGCGAGAGGCACGGAAGATGATGTGGCGGAGTCGTTGTTTACGACCCTGACCGTGGGTGACGTGGGAACAGAGGATCTTGACTCAGCTTCCGCGATGGAGTCGTTGAGCGAAAGATTTCCTGTATTCGACGGATTCGTACCCGCGTTGGATGAACGTGCATTTGAAGAGCCCGAGTTTGATGAGCTTGAAGCAGATGGAGTCGTGCTTGCGGTCCTTGAGTTCATTCCAGAGAAAGCCGGTGTGGAATTTGTCGTTCCTGTGCTTGCGGCCGGCGTTGACGCAGATGCTACTGACGGCGGTGTTGATGTTGTTGCCGCGGATGCTGTTGATGGTACGGAAGAGTCGCTTGATGTTCTGCTTGAGGCCGGTACCGAAGATTCTCCCGATGTCCTTGGTGTGGATTCTGCCGGAGTCCTGCTTGAAGACGGTGTCGCAGCAGTAGCAAGAGCCGGTGAGTCGGGTGTAAGACTGAACGCACCAAGGTCTCCGCTGTCGGATGCCGATGCAAGGGCCGGTGATTCCGTAACTCCAAGACCGTCGCTTCTTGCCGCGTCGCTATTTGAGTCATCCATTGCAGAAAGAGCCTTGAGCCTGCGGACCTGACTCAGCATATTGTTCACGTCGCTGTCCGAGGGATTGTCCGAAAGATATCCTGCAAGCTGTGCCTCGGCAGTATCAAAATCACCGCCGTTCATTCCGGCACGACCGTTCTCAAGAACCATCGCCTTTGAGACCAGATTCGCCGCGTCAATTCCCTGCTCCTGCAAATTTGTGGCAGGCTGTCCGTTTATAAATGATGCCGCGCCAAGGTAGTCGCCGGAAGCGATGAATCTATTGTAGTCACCAAGTATGTCCTTGCTGGCGTCCCCATCCCCGGAATCCAGATCATAGTCAAGATCCATTCCGCTGAGATTGCGTGACCTCTCAAGCATGGAAACTGCCTCGCTGTCATCAGGATTTTCGGAAACATAGGGAGCAAGCACGGAAACGGCCTGTCCATATTCACCCTCGTCCATATAGCGGCTTGCAAGTGAAAGAATATTCTCCCTTTCAGATGCCGCCTTTGGAGTGATCCTTGCCTTTACGTCCTCCGGCTTAGATTCTTTTCCTCGGTTCAGCACGGCATAAGTCGCTCCACCACCCGCAAGAAGAATACCGGCGGCCACAAGAGCAAAAAGTCCTCCCTTTCCGGATTTCTTTTTCTCACCGTCATAAGAGTCATATTTTGAAGCATTTCCCTTTGAGGAATAAGTCTCTTCCGTCTCCTGACTGGGACTGTCCTCATAAGATACGGTCTCCTCATCATCAGACTCGTCTGCAAGGGATGAATAAGACGTGCGGGAAGCTGAGTTGTAAGATGCCCTCGTGGAAATTGAGTCCTGCACGGTGGAGCTGGTCGGAGTTGGCTCTACGGTCTGTGCCTCCGCTCTTGATGACGAAGATGATGAAAGAGACGCGCTGTCATCGGCAAAAGGATCCCTGAACGCCCTGGACTCGGAAGATGGACGGTATGCCGCGCTGGATGTAAAAAGACCGTCGTCCGTAGTCTGGGATGAGATTCCGTAAGATGACGTATAGACCGAAGCAGCCGTGGGAGCCGCGGTTCCTGTGCTTACGGCAGCCTTTTTCGCCGTGGAAGCCCTGCCTGTAGAAGACGCACCGCTTGTTTTTCTCGTACCTGCGGCAGATGCTGTGCTCCTGGTTCTTGTCGCACCCGCTTTTGTTTCTGCAGCGGGTTTTGCAGCTCCTGACTTTACACCCGCTGACGCTGTTCTGGAACTTGGTTTTGAGGCTGATGACGCCGTTTTTGAAGAGGCAGGACTTCTTGAAGCGCTTCTTGTCCCGCTTTTGGCATCCGTACCAGCCGTAGATCCCGAACTTTTTGTCCTGGATGTTCCGCTGCCTGCCGGTCTGCCTCTTCCTGCCGATGTGGTAGACGTCTTTTTTGTACCTCTGCTGGTACCGCTTTCAACACTTTCTTTACTCGAGTTCTGTTTCGTAGCCATAATCAACCGTTCCTTCAGCTCCTGCTGACATATTTTCTGTTTCTGCATCCTGCAACGAGGACGCAACATCATCAAGTAGTTTTCTCCGACGCTCGGCATCTTCCTTGGCCTTACGTTCGGCTTCCGCAGCCTTCTCTGCTGCTATGCGGGCTTCTTCCTCCGCCTTTGCCTGCTGGATTCTCGCCTCTTCGGCTGCTTTTTCCGCGGCTCTCCTTGCCTCTTCCTCTGCGGCTGCCTTTGCTGCGGCTTCTGCGGCAATCTGTGCGTTGACCGCCTCAATCCTTGCGTTCTCAGCCTGAATGCGGATCTCCTCCTGCTTTGCCTTTTCTTCCTCGGCTGCAATACGCTCCGCTTCCTTGTCAAGGAGTCCTATGAGAATCTGGATCTCGTCATACTGCTTGTTGTTGGGGGCAAGCTCCTGATAGCGTATGTAATCAGCACGGCTTTCAAGATACCTTCCCTGCTTCAGCAATGCCTGGGCCCTGTTGAGTATGGCGGGTGTATAGGTGGCATCTGCGGCAAGAGCCATTGAGTACCATTTTTCCGCCGTACCGTAGTTTTCCATCTTGAAACAGATGTTTCCGGCATTGTAGGCAATTATCTTCTTATTTGTACCCGTAGCGAGCATTCCCTTGTTGCACACCTCAAGCGCGTCCTGATACCTCTCAAGCTGATAGTAACAGAGAGACAGATAAATGTATGCCCTTGGGTTTCCGCCCTCCGTAATGGAAGTCTCCAGCAGAGGAATGGCCTTTGCCGGTTCATTTTTGCGGAAATACTCCTCACCCTGCAGGAAATTGGAATTCTGGGCATAAGCTCCGGCTGTCAAAAAACACATAAGGACAGCCATGCAAAAAGCCTTAAATCCGTTCTTTTTCACGTTCATAGTAAATCCTCCCGCAATCTTTAATCACATAATCGCACAAAACGGCGAATTTTTCAATATGTTTACACATATTATATAGATAAAACAGATAAAAAACAACAAAGTAACTTGACGTTAATCAAAACTTTTGTAAAATAATAGGTGGTGTTTTATATCTGCAAACAGTATGCGGTTTTTTGAGATGCCCAAATATTCGTTTTAAGGCGGAATTTACAAATGAACAACCCAATAGTTCTGATAATCACTCTGGTACTTGTAGCCCTGATTATTTTCGTAGGTGCAATCATCGTGAAAAACTTCATGGCGCCGCAAAAAATAGGAAGCATAAGGCGCATGATAAAGGACGGAAAGCTGAATGCTGCGGAAAAACTTGCGAAATCCATACTGGCGAAGGACAGCAGGGACTATGAGGCTCATTACTGGCTCGGAAAAGTCTATCTGGCGGAAAAAAAGCCGGAGCAGGCCTTCATTGAGTTCAAGACGGTCAACGACAATGCCCTTTTCGACGGAACTATACCTGAGGCAGATTTCAGGAAGGAGATTGCAGTTCTCTACAATAAATACGGAGAGCCCCAGTCAGCGCTCAGGGAATACATGCTCCTGACCAAGATTGATCCCCAGAACGCGGAGAATTTCTACAACGTTGGAAAAATGTACGAGGTCACAGGCGAGGAGAACATGGGAATCGGCTTCTACCAGAAAGCGATTGAGCTGAACAAAAAGCACTCCAAGGCACACAGCGCGCTGGGATACCTCATGCTCAAGAACAAGCAGATGTCCGAGGCCAAAAAGGAGATAGACACCGCAATCAGGCTCAGCCCCGAGACATGGATAAACTATTTCTACGAGGGAAAGCTGCTCAAGGAAATGAACGACTACGCCGCGGCCATAAAAGCGTTTGAGAAATCCGAAAGGGACCACGACATCAGACAAAAGGCTCTGATTGAGAAAGGCTCGTGCTACATGCTCTCGGAACAGTTTGAAAGCGCTGAGTCAGAATACACAAGGGCCATACAGAACGCAAAGGACGACACATCCCAGGAGACTCTCTACGCAAGATACTTCCTCGCGAGCTGCTATGAGAACACCCACAAAATTGAGAAAGCCATCGAGCAGTGGGAAAAAATCCGCAGCAGGAACCCCAGGTTCTTGGACGTAAACTCAAAGCTGAATGAATACAAGGACCTCCAGAACAACGACAGCATGAAGGAATATCTCACCTCCGGCACGAGCACATTCATGGAGCTTTGCAAAAAAGTCGCGGCAGTCGCCTACAAGGTCGAGGTGCAGGATTCGGAGGAAAAGCCTTACGGATGCAGCATGGTGGTCATAGAGACCAAAAAGGACAGCTGGATGAGCGGAAGGAAGCAGATATTCAGGATTGATTTCTACCGCAACGCAGAGCCGGTGAATGACGGTGCAATCAGGAAAATGGCTGAGGACATAAAGACCAGCAGCTACACGAAGGCCATCATTTTCTCAAGCTCAGGTTTCACGAAAGCAGCGGAAAACTATGCCGAAGGCCGCCCGATAGTCCTCATAGGAAAAGACCAGCTGGAACTCATACTTTCAAAATCAGGAGTCTGAGATGCGGTTTCTGTGTGTTTCCGATATTGTTGATCCCCTAATTTACTCTACAAGCGTAAAGGAACGCTACAGCGACGTGGATGCCATACTCTGCGCCGGGGATCTTTCCATGGAGTACCAGGATTTCATAGTCACTGCCATGGGAAAACCGATGTTTTTCATATTCGGAAACCACGACCTGAAAGATTTCCATCTATATAATAGAAGGGCAGCCGCAAAACAGGAGTCAGTAAATCCGCTCATGCAGATTGAGACTGGACACGGCGGAGACTACATCAGCAACAAGGTCCTGCGATGCAAGGATCTCACGTTCAAAACCCCAGACGGAAAAACCACACCTCTGCTGATTGCGGGGGTCTCAGGCTCCATGAGGTACAACAACGGCGAGGATCAGTACACAGACCGACAGATGTTCCTCCAGCTCCTGATGATGGCACCCGCATTGATTTGGAACAAAATACGCTACGGAAGGTATTGCGACATATTTTTAACGCACGCCTCCCCCAGGCACATACACGACAGGGAGGACCCTTGCCACAAGGGATTCGACTGCTTTAACTGGTTCATAAAGAAATTCAAGCCGGCCCTGCTTATTCACGGTCATATCCATCTTTATGACCTGCAAGCCGTAAGAGCGACGAAAAGCGGGGAAACGATGGTCATAAACGCATACAGCCACCTTGTCGTAGACTATACTCCGGGATTCACCGGCAAAAAAGGAGAAAACAATGCCCCAACCATTGATATCCTCTATCACAGATGACGATTTCCACAAGGCGCGCAACAAGGCCTTTTTCAATGAAATCCAGCATATACTCGAACCCGACGAAGCGTCCCTCATCTCATTCACGGACATAAAGCATCTTCTGAAGCCCAAGAACGAGATTTACAAGGGCGTGGAGATAGTGCCGATCAACAAGATTGTGGGCAGCGAGGGGCGGTACAAGGATTTCGACAACCACTTTTTCCCGAAAAGCAACTTCCTCAAAGCCAGGTGGGAGCGCGTGGACTCAGCCGTACTCCAGAACATCACCCTTCCCCCGATCTCACTTTACGAGGCGGGAGGCCTTTATTTCGTGCGTGACGGAAACCACCGTGTGTCCGTAGCCAAAATGAAGGGACAGGATTTCATAGACGCCGAGGTAGTCAGCCTGCAGAGCGAAATCATCCTGAGGCCCAGCACATCAAAAAAGGATCTTCTGAAGCAGGTCCTGCACTATGAGAAGCGCATTTTCTACACGGAGACGAATTTCGGAGACATAACCGACTACTGGTGCCTTGATTTCACCACGCCGGGACAGTACGACGTAATCTACAACCACATACTGACCCACCGCTACTACATCAACATGGACGTTGAGGGCGAGATTCCCTTTGAGGATGCCGTCATGTCATGGTTCACGAAGGTCTACAAGCCGGTCGTAGATGCCATAGCCGCAAACCGCATACTGAAGATTTTCCCCAAGCGAACCCTCGCCGACATGTACATCTACGTCATAAAATACTGGGACGAGCTCAAGATGAGATTCGGAAACAACGTGAGCCTTGAGGATGCCGTAAAAAATTTCAAGGTCCTGCACAGGAGTCAGACTCTGATCGGCAAAATCAAGAACCTCTTCGCGAAGAAAAAGATGAAGGAGCTTTGCGCGGAGGGACAGATCGTAACGGATGTCCAATGAAGTTTTTAGAGATTCCGACCTACTTTTTTTCAAAAAAATGCCGATAATATATAAGAAAAGTTGGCTTTAAAAACACGGGCCGGCTTTTTCAGGTCGGTTTCCCTTAAATAAACAGAATAATTAATTTAATTAAGGGAAAAATTATAAAAAAACTTGACGGCAGAAACGTTCAATGCTACAATAGTAAAAAGCATTGAAATATGCCAAGAAAGCAGGAGCGTTGATTTTGACGTTGAATGACAGTTTTGCCTACATTCCCCTATTCGCAGTTACAGCCGTTGCAGCGCTGTTGCTTACACTTCTCATTATTGTAAGAAAAAGAAGTACTGCACGTGTAAGCTTCATATCCATGGGCGCAGTAGGTCTCTTGTTTCTCGCCAGTCTCACAAGCGCTATCTCACTTCTTTCCGGCAACAGCAATGAAACTGCGTTCCTGCATTTTATAACTGCCATTTTGATTGGAAGCGCGGTGTTTGTCCCCTATCTTCTCGTGCTGGCAACATTTGAGCCCAAGAAGATTGACAAGTTGGTTCCAAAATCGTACAACGAAAAGGCATTGAAAGCAGCCGAGCAGTCCAAGAAAGTCGAGGAAAAACCGAAGGAGCTCAGCGAAAGCGACAACTCCCTCATGGACATCAACAGAGATTTCATGGCCCATTCAGCAGAGGCCTATGCTACGGACGACGGATACTCAGCGTTCCTTTCATACATAAACAAGACGATCAAGGAGCAGATCAACGCAGACGGTGCCGCCATTCTTATGGTGGATGATTTCGAGGATTTGGTCTCGGTAAAGGTATTTGAAGGAGACTTCCCTCCCCCGTACAAGCTGCCCTCGGATTTGCCACACAAGCCGGTCCGCGTCTCCACAAACTTCAAGTTCGCGACTTTCCCGCTTTACGACAATGTTTTCGGAGAGGTAACAAAGGGCGGTCGTCCTGAGCTGATCACAAGACCGGAGATGGACAGCCGAATCTACCAGAACGGTCCCGAGGAATTCCTTGAGTGCGGAAGCTACATAATGGTTCCCTTGAAGGTAGGTGATACGGTAATCGGTCTTACGGCATTCGCAAGAAAGAACGGAACAGAGAAATTCAATGAGCAGCACCTGAAGATTGCCACTACCCTCACGGATTTCGCCGCCGCAATGATTAAGAACGTCATTTCCGTAAAGGATATTATAGAAAAGAGCGAGATGAACAAGGAGTCTGAGATTGCAATGCGCATCCAGAACATGCTCAAGCCCGCCAAACTGCCGCTCATCAAGGGGCTGCAGCTTTCTACGGTATGGAACCCTGCGGAGGGCGTGTGCGGAGATTTCTACGATGTGGTTGTCTCAAGAAAAGACAGGATTACCTTCACTCTCAGTGACATAGCCGGTAAGGGAGTGAACAGCATGGTCGTAATGACTATGGTGCGCGCGATGTTCCGTCTCGTAGTAAACACAACGCAGTCTGCCGGCAAAATACTTACGTGGGTCAACAAGGGCCTTTGCTCGGAGTCTTTCAGTACAGATCACTTCGGTTCGGTCTCCCTCTTGAACTACGATCCCATCGCCAAAAAAGTGGAGCTTTCAACAGCCGGAGTCGCTCCGGTCTACTATTATGACTCCGCAATCGACGATTTTAAGCAGCTTTCAGAGAATACGGAGCCGATTGGTGTAGAAAAAACAGCAATTTATAAAGATTTCGTGCAAGAAGTCAAAAGTGGTGATATAATAATAATGTATACAGACGGTATTGTGGAAGCTCAGGATGAAACCGGGCAGCAATACACAACGGACACCCTGCTCTCGCTGATCAAAAAGAATCATGCGAAACCGGGTAAGGAACTGGCAAACCTTGTTAAGGCGGATGTAAAAAGATTCAGCGGTAACGCCGTGCAACACAACGACGAGACCCTGCTGATTGTTAAAATACAGTAACTTTGTGCGATAAGGAGAAAACTTATGGAACTGAAAATACGAAAAAATGGTGAAGTCTACATCATTGACGTAAACGGTGAAATGGATCTTTACAATTCTTACAAGCTGAAAGAGCTGGTAATGAAGATGCTTGAGAAGAATGTCAAGTCCTTTGTCATCAATCTGGAACAGGTTGACTACATCGACTCTTCTGGAATCGGTGCGCTCATCTACATCTGCTCTACAATCAAGAAGATGAACCTGAAGCTTTACATTTCCAACATCCACGGCTCTGTAAAGAAGGTCATTGAGCTTACAAAACTGATGGGATACTTCCCCATCGCAAATTCAGTTGAAGAAGCTCTTCTGATGATTAACGAGTAGGAGGAACTATAATGGAGGAATTTAAAGAACTTCGCTCTGACAGCAATGACCCTCTGTTTGACAAGTCAAATATGCTTTACAAGGAGTTTCCTTCGGATTTCCGTCAGATCCGTTATTTTACGCTTCTGATTGTACAGTCTGCCCCGCTTGAGATTAAGGAAATCAACCTTTTGGAGCAGCAGATTTCTGAGATCATCAAAAATGCGGTAAAGCACGGAAATCATTGCGACATAAACAAGAAAGTCCATGTGTGGTATTCATTCTCTCCGAATCACGCGCATATCATTGTTGAGGATGAAGGCGAAGGATTCAAAGATCTTGAGAAATGGAATGACTTTAACCGCAAGCGTCTTGACTGTCTGCATACCTCCAATTTTGAAGAACTGACCAATTACGTCACATTCCGTACCAAGCAGTCCGACGAGCAGGACGGTGGAAACGCACTTTTTGCCGCTCTCGAATATTGGAACGGTGGTTTCGTATACAACGACAAACGCAATGGTGTCGCAATGCTGAAAAAATTCCAGCAGAAGCGTCATGGTGTCACAGTTGACTGAGAATCATTGTAAATCGGAGGCAGCATCTGTAAATCCGGGTGCTGCAAGATTCCGATTTTTTTTAAATTTCTCTTGACTGATTGCAAAATCTTCACTATATTAATTATATGCAAGTTTCATTGCCTGTTCGGGGGGTGTCCCGGTTTCGACAGATAGGAGTGATCTTGTGCTGCAGGTGAGGCTGTCATCTGGTCTCTGATACAGGTGAAAACAATAACTGCTAAACGTAGAGAAGACGAAGTGTCTGAAAACGCTCAGCAGGCTCTTGCTGCTTAATTGTAGCATAGCCCGGAACTCGTGGGATGCTGTTCCTAATGCCATGATGTTCTGTCACAAATAGGGACTTGCCGTGTGATATGTTCGGGTTTTACACGGGACTTTATCCGAAATACGGAGACGACGCTTTTGGGGCTGCTACCGTTTCCCGACAACCACCTCGCCCTAATAAACCTGTAGAGGCACCTGGCCAGCTTATTTGGACGCGGGTTCAATTCCCGCCACCTCCACTTTTAAGCGCACATATTAAAATCCTCAAATAAAAAAAGAACCTGTGACTTACGCCGCAGGCTCTTTTGATTATTTTTAATCATCAATTATTCCGACTACCAGACTAGCGGATGATTTTTACGAATGCATCGCGGAATCCGTATTCCTTGAATCTTGCAAGCACACTACCGTACTCATCCACGGAAAGAGGTCCAACAAGCACTTTGTATGCTCCGTTTGAAGTCGGTACCAGGATGAACGGATACTTGTCGTACTCAGAGACAAGAGCAGAAATCATGGCCTCGTCGCTCATTGTCGCTATCTGCACGTAGTAATTCTTTGTAAGCTCGCTCTCATTCTTTACGTTAAGTCCCGCAGGTCCCTTCGGAGGCTCTCTCATGCCAGTCGGCTCCAATCTAGGCACAAGTCCATCAATTGATTCCGGCTCGCTCGGCTTGGGCTCATCGCTCTCTTCGGGTTCATCTGTCTGTCCAGAAACATCGCTTGGAACAGGCTCATCGGGCTTTTCTTCCTCACTACCCTGCTCAGGCTCCTCTGTCTCCGGCTCCTCAGGTTCAGATTCCTCCTGTGGCAATTCGGGCTCAACATCGGTCTCATCGCTTTCCTCTGGCTCGCTTGGCTCAGTGTCGTCCACATTTTCCGTCGGAACCTCAGGCACATCTTCTTGCGACGGCTCAGGCTCAACCTCAGGAGGCTCCTTTGCACCCTGCTGGTCATCGGGAAGTACGGCACTAAGATCGGCCACAGGTTCCTCATGCTCAGGCTTGGGCTCATCGCTCTTATCCTCAGGAGTCTCCGTGTCGGTCGGTGTCTCATCCTGAACGTCCTCTTCCTCAATGTCAGACGCGGGTTCATTCTCCGGCTCGCTCGGCTCTATTGTCTCACCGGTCTTATCCTCTGGAGTCTCCGTGTCGCTTGGTGTCTCATCCTGAACGTCCTCTTCCTCAATGTCAGACTCGGGTTCACTCTCTGGCTCGCTCGGCTCTATTATCTCACCGGCCTTATCCTCAGGAGCTTCCGTGTCTGCTGGGGTCTCATCCTCAGGAATATCAGTCTCGTCCTCAAGGTCTTTAACCGGCGGCTCATCATCCGGCTGAGAGGCACTGGGTTCCTTGGGCTTGACGTTTTCACCATACATATCATCTTCAATGATGTCGTCAATAACGTCTTCCTCTTCGATCGCTTCCGGCGGCTCGGGCTCTTCATTCTCATCAGACTCCGGCTCCGTGTCATCCTCAGGCTCAGACTCATCAGGCTCTTCCGTCTCGGGAATATCTTCCTCAGTATCAGAGGGCTCATCGTCCTGGACATTCTCATCCGGGAGGTCGTAATCCTGCGGATTTCCATCCTTCGGTTCATCGCTTTCAACGCCCTCACCTTCAGAATCATCCGTCACCTCAGGTTCCGTTTCAGACTCCGGTATATCGGTTTCCTCGGGCTCATCATCCTCAACTTCCTCGCCATTGGAATCATCCTTTGTCTCAGGTTCCGTTTCTGGCTCTGGCTCATCAAGGTCTTCCGGTTCTTCAATATCCTCAGGCTCATCTTCCGAACGATCATCTTCCGGCTCAGTGTCCTCATCAGGCGCATACTCATCCGGCTCTTCCTCTTCTACGGACTCACCCTCGTCGTCTTCCTCAGGCTCCGGCTCAATATCCTCTTCCGGCTTCCATTCATCCTCGGGCTCAACCCAGTCCACATCCTCTTCCAGCTCCGGAACGGCATTATCTACATTCTCACCCGGTCTGTCGGCATCAGGGATCGGATCCGTATTATCAATGTCCTCGCCGGTGGAATCAGAGTTTGGAGTCTTTTCTTCCTCCGCTTCCTCAGTCGGTACAGTCTCAGGCTCTTCGGGCGGGATACTATCCGTCTCAGGTTCCTCCGGTGGAATATCATCTGTCTCAGGCTCAGCAGGGACTTCATTTTTCGCAGGCTCAACCGGATGGAATTCGGGATCCTCAGGATTTTCAATCAGCTCTTCCGGGATGGGAGTTCTTTCTTCGGGCTTGAGCAAATCTTTTACTTCCTCATACTCAGGCTCAGGCTCCTCCTCCACTGGCAAAGCAGGAACAAGCTCCTCCTCATCAGGTGTCTCTTCATTTTCCTCCGGCAGAGTATCGTTAACTATCTCATCGCCATTGGAATTTGCAGGTTCCTTCTTCGGCGGGATATTCTCCACGGGCTTGTCCTCAACGGCTTCATCTTCCGCAGGTTCCTCAGGCTCAATGTTTTCCTCAAGCGGCTCCTCAGGGATTTCATCCGAAGCGGGATCAGTTTCCGGCGGAGTCTCATCTTCCTCGTCAGGCTCTTCCTTCTCCACATCCTCACCACTGGAATCATCCGTAAGCGGTGTCTCGATATCTTCCTCAGGCTCCGGTTCTGTTTCATCCTCGGGCTCGGGCTCTGTCTCTGGTTCGGTATCATTTTCGGGCTCGGGTTCAGTCTCATCCTCAGCAGGAATCTCATCTTCCTCGGGAACCTCGTCATCGGCTTGCTCAAGCGGTTTTTCCTCATCCTCATAAACGGCATTTTCATCCGGCTCGCGACCTTTTATGCCTTCACCGCGCATATCCTCTTCAACGAGACTTTCTGGAGGCTCATCCTCAAATTTTTCCTCGGCAGGAGGTTCAACAGGCTCAGTTGCTTCCACAGGCTCGTTCGGCTCAGAAGGCACATCCGGTTCAACAGAAGGCTCATCATCACTTTCGGACTCATCGGGAATTCCCTCAAGGGACTCTTCTTCCACAGCTTCCTCATCGTGCGACTCTTCCGGTTCTGTTTTTTCAGGCTCAACTGCCTCTTTCTCTTCTTCCTCGGGTTCAACGGGCTTTGGCTCTGTGGGCTCTTCGGGTTCCGCTGGAGTCAAATTTTCGTCAGGAATATCCTCAAGGGCATCCTCTTCTACGGCCTCTTCATCCGCACTTTCTTCCGGCTCTTCCTTTTCAGGCTCAACGGACTCTTTTTCTTCATTCTCGGGCTCAACAGGCTCAGTTGCTTCCTCAGGCTCAGTCGGCTCAGCACTCTCAGATTCTTTAGAATCGGATTCTTTTGACTCAGGTTCTACAGGAGGCACATCATCAAGGGCATCTTCCTCCACGGCCTCCTCTTCAACTCTCTCGGGCTCAGCGGCTTTTTCCTCGGCAGGCACAAAAGGCTCAGTGTCCTCGCTCTCCGCAATCTCCTCTTCGTCGGCTTTTTCATGTGGAGTTTCTTTTTCTTCCGGCTCGGGAATATCATCAAGGGACTCGTCATCAACTGATTCCAAATCCTCTTCAACTCTCTCAGGCTCTTTCGGACTTACGGCAGCCTCTTTTTCAGGCTCCTGGACAGGCTCGTCGGCAGGTTCCTGAACGGGCTCATCCTCATCGGCATCCTTTTTCTTATCATCCTTATCAGACTCTTTTTCCGTCTCCGGTGCAGTTGCGGCAGGCTTGTCCATGTCCTGCTTCTCATCCTTTTTGTCTTTTTCTTTTTCCGCCGGAGTATTTTTCTTTCCACGACCAATCAAAATGGCAGTACCGGAAGCGCTGTCCTCATAAGAACCTGTCCTCTCTCCAAGCTTCACGTCAATGAACGCCGCATCGGAAAGACCGAGAATACGAATGGCCTCAGGGGAAATCATCATTACTTGGGAAGAAGATTTGTCAAGGCTTCCAAGGTTTAAAACAGAAACGGAAGTCCCGTTTTCCGGATTTGAGACAGTTATGATGTCACCGGGAAGATAATTCCGTGTTTTTGCAAAATACCCAGACGGCAGTTGCCCGGCCTCAGCGACCGTCACGGTTCCGTCATAATAGGAACTAGAAACAGTCGTTGCATAGCCTGAAAAGAGCGCACACAGCAGGGCAATTAAACTAAATATTTTCTTCATCCTTCCATCCCCAATTGAACAGAGTTAGCTCAAAAAACTTAAGTTTCCAGAGCCTCCCCGATTATCTTCTCAAACTTACCAAGATATCCTCGGCCATGTCCCTTACGAACTGAGAGACACCGTGCTCGTTATCTTTCTTAAAGGGAACTTCCCCCACTACTTCGGATTTTCCCTTCGCAAGCGACCCTCCGGTGGAAACATCGAACATTTCCCAGTGCACCTGATTTATAATCGAAAGGAAGATTCCCTGTGGATTTTGGGAAGCGCTGTCCTTATAATCAGCCGTAAGCACAATAAAAACGTCGCACATACCGATTTTCGCATCGGCAAGCCCTCGGTTACAGATGACGGAATCCTCGCGTTCATCAAAAGATGCTGCGGTCGGGGAATTTGTGACTATAAATCCCTTGTCGAACAAAAAGTCGAACATGGCATTTTCAATCGCATAGGACGTTCCTCGAACTTCGTCCTGAGTAGAGTCGTGCTGAATGATTTGCAGTGATATCACAGATGCGTTCACAGACACTAAGGCCGCAAAAGCAAGCGCGATCAACATAAACAATTTCTTTCCACTCATAATCAATTCCTCCGGGATGGTAAGGTTGTTTTTTAAACCAACGCAAGCATAATTCGTAACAAAGCAGCCACGCCCATCTCTGGACCTGTCCGAAAACTGACATTCCAAACAGCCCTACTATAGGTTCCCTCATATTATCATCGGCTTTTTAAAATTGAAGTTTAAAGGAACATCTAAAAACCTTGACGGGCACTCATAAAATATTCTTAAATTTTCATACAAAACTTTCTGAAAGGACTTTTCCCAGATACGTTAAACATTATTGCATAAAATGTCATTTTGTAGTAGAATCAAGCAGGTCAAAAAGACTTCAACCAGCGAATTAGGAGAAATCAAATGTCTACACCTATTGAAAATTATCTTGCAGCCTGCGGAAACAAACCGAATCCTGCCATGATTGCTTATGTCGCCAATCTTCAGCAAGTAGCAGCCGTGGGACCGGATATCGCAACGAGCATCGTAAACGAGCTTGAGAATCAGAGAAGCCACCTGAAACTTGTGGCCAGCGAAAACTACTGCTCCCTCAACGTACAGGCAGCAATGGGAAACCTCCTCACCGACAAGTATGCCGAAGGATACCCCGAGCACCGCTACTACGGTGGATGCGTAAACATCGATGCAGTTGAGAACACAGCCGCACGTGAAGCAGAGGCACTTTTTGGAGCCGATTACGCTTATGTCCAGCCACACTCAGGAGCAGACACAAACCTCGTCGCTTACTGGGCAATCCTCTCAAAGACAATCGAGACACCCACGCTTGAGGAGCTTGGAGTAAAGAGCCTCGCGGAGCTTACCGACGAACAGTTTGACATGCTCAGAAAGAAGTTCGGAAACCAGAGACTCATGGGTCTTGACTACAGCTGCGGCGGACACCTCACACACGGATACCGCATGAACGTTTCTGCAAGGATGTTCGAAAGCCACCCCTATGGAGTAGACAAGGAAACAGGTCTTCTTGATTATGACGCCATTGAAAAGCAGGCCATGGAAGTTAAGCCGCTTATCCTCCTCACAGGATTCTCAGCATACCCGCGCAAAATCAATTTCCGTCGCTTCCGTGAGATTGCGGACAAGTGCGGAGCCGTACTCATGGTGGACATGGCACACTTCGCAGGTCTCGTAGCAGGAAAGGTTCTCACAGATGACTATGATCCCGTAAAATGGGCGGATGTCGTGACCACAACAACACACAAAACTCTCCGTGGACCCCGCGGCGCAATGATTCTCTGCAAAAAAGAATTCGCTGATTACGTGAACAAGGGATGCCCCATGGTTCTCGGAGGACCTCTCGGACACATCATGGCAGCAAAGGCGATTGCATTCAAGGAAGCACGCACAGAGGCATACAGAAACTACGCTCAGAATGTCGTAAAGAACGCACAGATTCTGGCTGACGAGTGCATGAAGCTCGGCATGACCTTGCAGACCGGCGGAACCGACAATCACCTCATGCTCATTGACGTGACCACCTACGGACTTACCGGAAAGCAGGCTGAGGCGGCTCTCTTCAAGTGTGGAATCACTGCCAACGCAAACGCACTTCCCTACGACAAGAACGGCGCATGGTGGACCAGCGGAATCAGAGTCGGAACACCAGGTCTTACCACACTCGGCATGAACGGAGACGACATGAAGGAAGTTGCATCCCTGATTGATTTCGTCCTCAAGGGAACAAAGCCCGGACTCACAAAGGAAGGAAAACCTGCGAAGGGAAAAATCGTGCTTGATGAGAAAACTGAAAGCGAGGCAAAGTCACGCGTACAGAAATTGCTCAAGGCACACATGCTTTATCCTGAGCTCGACCTTGACTTCCTCAAGAAAGAGTTCGTAAAATAATCACGCTGAAAAAAGCAAGGGACCGTCCTAAAAAATGGGGCGGTCTTTTTTTTTGATTAAATAGATGATTCCTTCAGTGTCTCAAGCGACTTCCTGATAAGATTGATGCACTGAGATTTTATCATCTGTTTCAATGGGGTCGCCGTGTTCACAGAATCCAGATAGTTTTCCGCATTGGAAATTATCTCGTTGATTATGGAAGATTTCAGAGGCACCTTTTGTCCGATTATGTCCATCTCAGAATCAAGCTTCAAAGTATGGTTCGTAATCACAGTGGGCCCTGCAAAAGCAATCCGCACGGAAGAGATTTTGTTTCGTATCAGGCTTGCCAAAAAAGTGTACGAGCCGCTTTCCTCGCTGATTGAAAGTTCCGGACCGACGCGAGTAAAAAATGAATAATCCCACTCCTCCACCGGAATGCGGATTTTGGTCAGAAGCATGTCGTCAGGAATTGGAGCGGACTCATATTTGCTGATTGGCTCAGGATTCATCTTGGAGTCCTTTATGTTTTTCCTGAAAAAGAGCTTTGCATCCAGAGCAAGAAGCGGTGCCCACAAAGTCATCTTGTGCCATTTTGTGCAGATGTTTCCGCCAATTGTCGCACAGTTCCTCAAAGCAAAAGTCGAGACGCTCCTTATGGCATCCTGCAGAACCGAGGGAACCTTTATGTGCTCGCTGTAAAGAATCTCGTTGAGTGTAACCGCAGCACCAATTTCAAAATGTCTCTCGTGCTTTTCAAAAACATGCAGTTCAGGAACCGCCACCGTATGAAGATTTTTTTTGCCGACAATCTCACGAGAAGTGCATCCGCCAAGAATCTTCACGCCCTCAGAATCCTGCATTCCGCTCAGAAGGCTCTCAAGTGTTTCCGGAAAAGAGTATGAGTTTTCTTTAACGTCGTTCATTCTTGGAATCCTCCCTGCCGTGATAAATCTCAAATGCCCTCAAGATTCCTTCCACAAGTGTCTCAGAATCTGTACAGCACGGATTCAAATCCTGCACCGCATTAAGGACCATTTCCTTGCTCAGGCTCTTGTTGTGCTTAATCAGATCATAGGCGATAAAAATTTTTCCTGCGTCACAGTATCCGCACAAAGAGATTCCCGCGTCATCAAAACCGTCCATAATACATTCGTATTCGCGTGTCGAAAGTTTTTTAAAATGATCCAGCGTAACAATGGAAGTGACTTTCTTTCCGTCATCGCTTTTCATCTTTTTTACCTTCGTAAGTCCCACCGGAATCTTGCAGGATGGAACCGCGTGGTCATTCAAAAGCACCATGCAGTTTCCGCACCGGCCTTCCTCGCATCCAAGCTTGATTGAAGTAAAACCGTTTCGCCTAAGGACATGCTGCAAAGACTCATTCGGAGACTCTTCAACTTGCAGGCTCTCTTCATCAACCAAATCAATCTTTATCTGCATTCAAAGCCTCCCCATCCGCCAGAAGCACATTCATCCCCAGATTTTCACCGGACAACTTCTCCGCGTCCTCAGCCGCCTTCATCTGACCCGCAATCTTATTCGCCCGCCATCTCATGTCCCTGTCAAAAAGAAGTCCGTGAAGCGAATCATTCTTAAATGGAAGATGATCGACCGGTGCGCCCAAAACCTGAGCGAGTGCCTGAGTATAAGCCGCCGGAATGATTTTATCCAAAAGAGCGCCAATCTGCATGGACGGAGAATCGGAGTCGAGGAATTCAATGGAAATACTTTTGAGCGGTATTCTGGATGATGTGACTATGGAAGAAAGAATCTTTCGTGCCTCAATCTTTACAGAATTTTCCGCGGCCTTTCTGTTCAGGATTTTTCCACCGTCAATTACAATCTTCATGTTCCTGATGCTCGTGGCATAAATGACCGAATTGAATTCGACCTCCACGGACGCAAGACCAAATGAACAGGTGTGAAAAGGTTTGCCGCTGAATTTTTTTGCGTTCCAACTCCGCTTCTGCTGAGGTGAAAGAGATTTTTTTACTGTAAACGCTTCTTTTGCCCTGTCCTTCTTTTTCAATATGGCGGAACAACATTTTGTCAAAAGCTCCATTGTAACACTGATGTTGCTAAGGACAACTTCGGGAATCTGGCTCTCGGACTCCTCATCAAATTTTGAGTCAATGGAAACAGCGGAAAGAGACACACCGAGCAAGGACGCAACGTGCTTTCGCCAAAGAGCCTTAACCGTATTTGAAACCTCTGGACTGTGAATCACGACGCTTTTTTCGCTTTCCCACGTAACTTCAACGCTCTGGTCCGAATCACGGTAGAGCTGCGATCCGTAATAATAATCTCCCTCGTAAGCACAGGCCACACCGATTCCACGCACAGGCGCATTCATGTCATTCATCGCAAGGCCGTCCTCAAGCCTCTTGCGCTTAAGTTTTTCCACCAGCCGGTAAGAATAAAACTTGCGGATAAAATCACGGTTCTCGGAAAGCTGCATAAGGCATGGACGCACACCCGACAAATCAAATTCAAATGGACTTCGGTAAGCCACATGGGAGGCCGCATGAGGAATGTTGAGCTCACGAATCTGCAAGGGATTCAGTCCAACTGCATTTCCAATTTCGTTGATCTGATTTTCCATCGCAAAAAAAGCGGCGGTGTCCAGCAGATTCAGATTCATTGATGAAGGAGGCTTGCTTGACGGACGGGCATAAGCGTGCACACTGAGATTCTGAGTACAGTAGCATCCGGCGGAGGCAATCACAAGGCGGTCAATTATCTCCTGTGCAAAAGGATTGTACGCACCGGCATCAACATCAATCTCAATCTGCATGGCCTGTATGTGACCGCTTTCATCAATGCCTGTCTTATGCACAATGGTAACGGGATTCATGGAATCCATATAGCCGTTCTGCTCGTTGTGAGTGTAAACTAACTTAACGCATGACTTAAGGCACACGGCGGCGACCGCAACCTGACAAGCGATTATGGAATTATACCACAGCGAATTGGATCCGCGGTCCATGGACTTTTTTTTGCTGATTCGGATTTGGTCAGCGTGCAGGTTCAATGCCATGCTCAGCGCGGTCTTTAAATTTGAAGGCCAGAGCGTCGGTGAGTAAACCGTAAGCATCTCATCCGCTTCCGAATACGAGCAGATTGCGCCGGATGGTTCAACATACTCAGAGACTTCCATGCTGTAAGTCCATGCGTGCTCAATCACCTGGCTGCATTCCGAAAGAGCTGCTGCAATTCCATAAGACTTGGAGCGTCGGGATTTTTCAAAGCAGGGTCCGCATTCCAATTTTCTTTCAGCAAGAAACATGGAATCTTTGGCGGGACTTTCATCATGAAGCTCGAAGTCAGCGGCATCGTTTGAAAATCCAAGCAGGTCGGAAATTTCTCTGCTGATTTCCGGGGTCTTTTTTTGCTCCGTAGAAATCCATCCGGAATCATCGCTTCCCACATTTGTAATCTCGCTCAAACCGAGTTCCGTAACGCAGCACTGGACAAAAGTTTCGGACGCAATTCTTTTCACTTCGCTTTCATCAGGTCCAACAACAAGACCCAAGGGCTCTCCGTAGTATGCTTCCGTTCCAGGATTAAAAATATACACCGTGCCATTCTGCGTGTCCACAAGATTGCTTCCCAGAACATCCTTGTAGCAGATAAAGCGATATCCCTCGTCAACCGTTATTGACTCTACAACCGGCGTGTAAGGCGGCTTGTACGGATTTCTAACTACGGCCGCATAGAGCATGGGTGAGTCTTTCGTGGAAAGATTTATGTCGCTGTAAAAGGGAATCTTTTCTCCGGGGAGCCTCGTCTTTTTCACGGGAGCTTCCTTCGTTCCCTGTGACTTTCCCCTAGACATGATGTACCCTGCCGGTTTCTTTCACGGACTCAATCACATAGTCCACCATCTCATCGCTCATGTCTGGCCACAGCGGAAGAGAGATTGTCCTCTGGTAATGCTCCTCGGCGTTCGAAAAATTCTCCGGCGTAAAATCAGCATAAAGATTTTTCCAATATGTAAAATGGAAGAGCGGAATAAAGTGCATGCTGATTCCTAGTCCCCTGCCCTGAAGCTCCTTCGCAAAATCAGTGCGTGTGCAGTCAAGCTTGTCCAGATTCAGGCGCAGCAAATAAAGATGCCATGCGTTTCCTTTTGAGTCCGGGGGAAGAGTGACGAAATCCATTTTTGAAAATGCCTCGTTGAATTTTTTAACATGGGCTTTTCTCTTTTCGTCAAACTCATCGGCACGTGAAAGCTGCACACGACCAAGAGCCGCAAGCACATCGGGAAGATTGCACTTATATCCGGGAGCGATGATGTCGTATTCCCACGAGGCACGAGGAGATGTGTATCGGTCCCAGGTGGTGCGGTCCATTCCATGAAGCCTCATTACGGTCATTCGCTCGGCAAGTTTTTCATCGCTCGTCGTAACCATGCCGCCCTCTCCCGTGGTGATTGTCTTCGTCGCATAAAATGAGAACACGCCAACGTCACCGATCGCACCGGCATATCCTAAATCCGTGGGACTTGGAAATGAATGTGCACAATCCTCAATCACCCTCACGTTGTATTTTCTCGCAATCTCCATAATGCGCTTCATGTTGCATACATTACCGGCGATGTGCACCGGAACAATTGCGACGACATTTTTTCCCTTCTCGCTCTGGAGGATTTTTTCAACGGCATCCGGGTCAATGGAATATGTGTCTTTTTCAATGTCCGCAAAATAAACGTCGGCACCAAGATGACGCGCGCTCGTTGCAGTGGAGACAAAAGTGTAAGGAGTCGTAATCACGGCTTTACCGGGCTTTACTCCGCAAGCTTCCATAGCAAGAATCATTCCGCTTGTGTTGCTGTTTACGGCAAGTGCTTTTTTCGCTCCAATCTTTTCGGCGAACTCATTTTCAAAAGCGAGCGCCTGTTTTCCTGTAGTAAGCCAACCTGAGCGCATGGTCTCAAGAACGGCAGCCTCTTCCCTTTCCCCGATTGAAGCCTTAAAAAAAGGAACCTTGATTTCGTTTGTCTTTGTTTCGTTTTTATTTTCAGCCATTACAGCACCACCTTTTCCATACCCTCGTCTATTCTTGACCACGGAACGCTTCTTCCCTGAACGTGATAAAACTCATCCAGTGTGGGAATATATTTTCTGAGTATATTGATGAGCGTCTCCCTGTCTCTGAACTGACCGGATTTTTTTTCGTCATACATGCAGATCGGATGAAGCATCTCAAGCATTTCATCCAAAGTGATTGTTTCCATCGCGCGGTTCTCAAGGCTCAGGATTTTCGGATACTTTGTCGGCGTGGGATTTTCTTCCTTCAACCAAAGAGGCTCATAAAGTCTTTCACCCGGCCTGCATCCGATGAATGAAATGTCAATGTCCTTGTAAGGCTCAAGTCCCGAAAGACGGATGACCTGCTCAGCGATGTCCACAATTTTGAGGGGTTCTCCCATGTCAAGAAGATAGGAGCGACCGTTCTCTCCCACACCGCCCGTCTGCAAAACAAGGGAACAGGCTTCGGGGATGGTCATAAAAAATCGCTCCATGTTTTTGTCGGTAACGGTAAGCGGTCCGCCTTTTTTTATCTGCTCCATGAAGATTGGAAGAAGGGAGCCGCGGGATCCAAGCACGTTTCCGAATCGCACGAACATAAAAGACTGATTTTCTGAGACCCTTGCGGAATAATCAAGCACGAGTTTTTCCGAAAGCATCTTGCTCACTCCGTAAACCGAAATGGGAGAAACTGCCTTGTCGGTGGAAATCAAAACAAAGCGGCCCACACCGGACTCAAGCGATGCGTCCAAAAGATTTTTTGTACCGAAGACATTGTTTTCTATTACGGCCACAGGATTTTCTTCCATCATGGGAACATGCTTGTATGCGGCACAATGGAAAATCACGTCCGCCCTTGTATGTGAAATGATGTAGCGCACGTATTCCCTGTCCTTCATGTCTCCGATGATTGGAACGATGGCGGCATCTTTTCCCACGCCCTGACTCTGGAGCACATGCAGCTCTCGGTAGATTTGCACGATGCTGTTCTCGCCGTGTCCGAAAAGATAGATTCTCTGCGTGCCACCCAAAAGAAGTTGCCTGGCAAGTTCAGAACCGATTGAGCCTCCCGCACCCGTAATCAGTACGCGCTTGTCCTTCAAATACGCAAGGCTCTCCTGCAACGGAATCTCTATCGGAGTCCTTCCCAGAACATCAATCGGGTTTATTTTTGTCTCCATCTCGCATTCACTTTTTCCCATAAAATCCTCCCACATAAACCGTTTTTTAAATTTCAGCGAATCAGCATTGCATCCCCATAAGAAAAGAATCGGTATTTTTCTTCCACAGCACACCTATACGCGTTCAAAATATTTTCCCTTGTTGAAAATGCGGACACAAGCATGATCAGCGTGGACTCCGGCGTGTGGAAATTCGTGAACATCTGATCCACCACCTTGAACTTGTAGCCGGGGTACATAAAAATATGAGTGCTTCCGGTTCCACCATGAACGAATCCATTTTCATCAGCCGCACTTTCCAAGGTTCGCACGGATGTGGTTCCCACGGCAAGAATCTTCCGCCCGGATTTTTTCGCCTCATTGATTTTATCCGCCACATCGTAGGGAATCGTGTAGACCTCCTCGTGCATCTTGTGGTCCTCAATGTTTTCGGCGCGCACAGGAAGGAAGGTTCCCAATCCCACGTGCAGGGTAAGCCACTCAAGGTCAATCTTTTTATCTCTCAGCCGCTGCAGCATCGGCTCCGTAAAATGAAGTCCAGCTGTAGGACAAGCCGCGCTTCCAGTTTCCTTCGCATACACGGTCTGATACCGCTCCGAATCCGTGTCGTCATCTTCTCTTCTGATATATGGCGGGAGGGGGATATGTCCGTTTTTCTCAAACCACTCTTCCGTAAGCCTGAACGGAAATTTCATCAGCCTGAACTCAGAGTTCTCGTCCGCTGGATTTTCAACTATAACTCCCTCGCTTCCATCCGGGAATACATAGACATTTCCGGGCCGCACCTTTTTTGCACCGCGCACCATCGTGTTCCATGTGTCGCCCTCAGGACCAGTCTGATTCAAAAACATGAATTCCCTTTCAACGCCCGATGACTTCCTGATTCCATAACAGCGGCTGCGTCTTACCTTGCTGTTGTTGAAAATCATCAGAGTTCCCTCGTCAACCAAGTCCGGCAAATCTTCCATGCGGTAATGAGACACTTCCCCGCTTTTTCGTCCGAGCAACATGAGTCTGTCCTGGCCTCTTTCCCCGGATGGTTTTTGCGCAATCAGTTCCTGTGGCAAATCAAAATAAAAATCGCTGGTCTTCATTGTCGCTCCTGTTTTTCGGCTTCATGCCCAAATGTGAATAAGCCTTGTCCGTAACAATCCTGCCGCGCGGTGTCCTTTGAATAAGTCCGCACTGAATCAGGTAAGGCTCGTAGTAATCTTCAAGGGTGTCCATGGATTCCCCAATGGAAATGGCGAGTGTTTCCGCACCCACAGGACCTCCCGCAAAATTGTTGATTATTGAAAGAAGGATTTCCCTGTCGATGTTCTCAAGTCCGAGGGAGTCTATGCCCAGACGCTGCAGTCCGTTCTCGACTATCTTGCGGGTGATTGTGCCCTTTCCCTCAACCTGCGCGAAATCCCTCATGCGGCGAAGGACCCGGTTCGTCACACGCGGAGTACCACGGGAACATTTTGCCATGAGGAGCGCGGCATCATCATCCACCGAGACATTCAGAATACCGGCCGAGCGACGGATGATTGAGGAAAGTTCCTCGTCGGTGTAAAACTGAAAGCGCTGTATGATTCCGAAGCGGCTGATGAGAGGAGATGAGACCATGCCAGCCTTTGTCGTGGCACCCACCAAGGTAAAATGCGGAATGGGGATTCGCACGGTTCTTGCTGCGGCTCCCTGCCCGATTACCCAGTCCAACGAAAAATCCTCCATGGCAATGTAGAGCATTTCCTCAATGGCAGGTTTCAGACGGTGGATTTCATCTATGAAAAAAACAGTCCTCGGTGTGATTGTGGAAAGAATACCAGCCAGGTCTTTCGGTTTGTCCAATGCTGGAGCTGACGTAACTTTAAAATCCGCGCCAAGCTCATTCGCCGTAATCTGCGCAAGGGTCGTCTTTCCCAATCCTGGCGGCCCGATCAAAAAAAGATGGTCGAGAGCTTCCTGTCTTTCCCTCGCAGCGTTTATGAAAACCGAAAGATTTTCCTTGATTGATTTCTGTCCCAAAAAATCAGAGAGTGACGCAGGTCTGAGACTCACTTCCTGAACGTCATCATCCATCCGAATCTCCGAGCGCACGATTCCTGAATCCACCACGTCCTGGGCACGGATGATTTTTGTCCTTCCCCCGCTTTCCTTCGCAAGATTTTCCGATGCCTGTCTTGCCAACTGAGCGGCAATGTTCATGTCGTCCCTTTCGCTTTCTTCGGGAGTCTTGTTTCTCATGTACTGGCTCTTGTGGTTCACGCTCTTATTCATTGTGCAAGCTCCACAAGCGACTGCCTGAACACATAATCCTCACGCTCCTTTTCACTGTACGCGGAAAATTTCTCATCCTCATTTGCCCTGCGGCTCACCTCAGATACGGCCTGCTCGGCAATCCGTCTTTCATAACCCATGCTCACAAGTCCTGCGACGACCGCTTCATAGGGCACGGCTTGTTTTGTCTGGACGGAAGCAGCTGTCTCTTCCTCAAGATGAAGTTTTCCCTTTAATTGCAGGAGCATTTTTGCGGCGGTCTTTTTTCCGACTCCTGGAACTTTCTGCAGGCTCTCCAAATCTCCTGAGTCAAGGATTTTCGCAAGATCCGCGGCCTGAATGTTTCCAAGGATTTTCATCGCAGCCTTGGGACCTATGCCGTCAACTTTCAGCAAATCAAAAAAAAGATTTCGCTCGCTTTCGGAGAAAAAACCAAACAGTGTCATAAGCTGGTCGGTATGCTGGAGCCACGTGTAAACTTTCGCACTCTCACCGACGGGAGGAAATCGGTTCAGGGCGGAATCACTTACCGTAATGTCCCACTCAATTCCGTGCGTGTCAATAAAAATTTTCTGCGGTCCCTTTCCGCTCACCGTTCCGGTCAAACTGTTAAACATATTTTTTACTGATGAACTATATCAGCGTTTTTCATAAGGAGTGAAAAATTTTTCAAAGCAAGCGCAAACGGCTTGAGGATTTCCAGAACAGGCTTTTGAACTCTCTGCTCAATGTCCTTCCAGTTGCTTATCAAATTTCCATGATTAACTCTGTCCTCAACGAGCCTTCCGAAAATCTCGCTCAGTCCGGAGATTGTGTCAAGAGCCGTGTTGATGATTTCCGTAATCTGCAAGTTGATGTCACCGATTGCCGCATTCAGCTTAAAAACAATCTTGTCATCGGAGTGACTGTTCTCAAGCAGAGACTTTAATCTGTAGCCCTCGGAAAAATTTGAATTCAAATGCTGGTCAAACTCAAGCAGGTCGTTGCGTAAGTCCATTAAATCCTGGAATTTCGTGCAGGTCTCAGGAACAAGGGATGAGCTGTGACTGTGCGCCAAAACCTTGAAAACGCTCATCAGATTTACGATGCCTTCCTTGATATATTTCTCAAAAAATGAGTTAAGGTACATGGCGGAGTTGCATGCTGAAAATCCCACGGTACCGCGTGTCTCATAGGGCCTGGATGCCTCGGGCGAATAGTATTTCAGCGGCTTGAGCTCATCATAAACAAAGACGGAACTCAAAAGCTCGTTGAAGCGGCTCATCTTTCTCTCGCGGACTATATCCTCCAAAGTCACCTTGAAACGCTGGTAAACATCTTCCATATACATGCGGATTATATCTCTGGGCTCGCTTGGCAGACGCATCACAAACGAGGGCTCATCTCTCATCAGGCAGGCAAGACTCAACAAAACATTTTTCTCGGACATTGCGACAAGGATTGCTGTCAGGCGGCTAAATCTGTCAATGTCGAACTCTTTCCACGACGGCAGGTGCGAGAGGAATTCAAACACAAATTTCCAGTTCTCCACACCGGAAAGATTCGTGGCAGCATTGAGAAAATCCACAATAAAATCCGCGACATAGTTTTTCTGGACGTGCTTGAATCGCCACGTAGTAGTAAAGTTGTTTTCCTCAAGCGTGGGACAAAATTGCTTAAGGCAGGAATAATAATCAAGGACGCAAAATTGTTTCAAAATCAGGACGCTGGCATAAGTCTCGTTCGCAATGACCGCGTTTCCTGCAGAAAAATCATCCTTGAAGACCGTGAAATTTCTCTGGCATGTTTCCGCAACGACTTTCACGGCATTGTCCATGACTTCTTTTCGTATTCTCTCCGGCTGCAAATATTCTAGCGCGCGTCTCTGCTCATCGGTCAGGGAATACTGAATCAGCATTTTCCTATAATATTCGTTGTCATTGTTTGCAAGAAAAAATTCCCTCAGGGGAGCAATGGTAGCATAAACATCATAGAGAAACGAAGCGAAGGTCTTCCTTACTTTTCTACTTGAAAAATTGTAGTACTTGTATCCCTGTGATTCAAGCCGACGGTTCATGGACCGCAATTCTTTCAGAGCCGGGGACAGTTCTCTTCCAAGCAAGACATTCAGAAACTTAGTAAAGAAATTCTCTTTTCTTTCGTTGGAAACGTTCTTCATCATAACACTATGTATTATGTACCAAAAAAGGCTTTATGTCAAACCGTTTCCCCTAGATTTTTAAACGCATCGTTGAAGGAGGAATGAATATGAGTGATTGCACCGGCCAAAGCATCCGCGGCGTGATCGGGCTCCGGCTTGACTTTCATGTTCAGGAGAATCTGCACGTATTGCTCGACAGTGTCCTTATCCGCTGAGGATGTACCTGTAACTGAGGATTTAATCTGATTGGGGGTATACATTGTAAGGGGGATGCCCTGCTGAGCGAGACATAGTGATATGACACCTTTCGCCTCCGCAACAGCAAGCGCACTGGATGCATTTCGCGCAAAATAAAGGGTCTCCATTTCGGCCTCAGTAGGACGGTACTCATCAATGACCGCAAGAAGCCTGTTGTAGATTGCAAGCAGACGCACGCTGTGATCCTCATCGCTCGATGTTTCTATGACACCGTAGCTCACGAGCCGCAACGAGCCATTCACGGAATCCACAATCCCGAAACCTGTGTGAGCAAGCCCGGGATCAATTCCAAGAACCCTTCTTTTACGCAATTTCTAAGATTCTATTACTCAGCGTCCGGATCGAAGTCATCAGGATATTCGACTGTAGACCAAACGTTCTGAACATCGTCATTCTCTTCAAGCTTGTTGATGAGCTTTGCGACTTTCTTTGCGGTCTCAACATCAACTGCTGTGTAAGCCTGTGGAACCATGCTGACAGCTGCTGAAAGTGACTCGTACTCTTTTGCCTGGAGAGCCTCAAGGACTGAATCGAAAGAAGAAGGATCTGTTGTAACTGTGATCACTCCGTCCTCGTTCACTACATCCTCAGCATTTGCCTCAAGAGCAACCTCAGTAAGCTCATCCTCGCTCACCTTCTCTGCATCGTACTCAATCACACCCTTGCGGTCGAACATGCGGCTAACAGAACCTGTTGTTCCGAGGTTTCCACCGTTCTTGTTGAAAATGTTGCGTACATCAGCGGCGGCACGGTTCTTGTTATCAGTAAGAACCTCTACCAAAACTGCTACACCACCAGCGGCATATCCTTCATATACAAGCTCTTCGTAAGAAACGGCACCAAGCTCACCGGTACCCTTTTTGATTGCACGCTCAATGTTTTCCTTTGGCATGGAAGCGGCCTTTGCCTTGAGCATGGCTGTGCGGAGACGTGGGTTAGAATCGGGATCACCGCCACCCATTTTTGCTGCGATAGAAATTTCCTTTATGAATTTAGTGAACAGCTGACCGCGCTTTGCATCTGCAATACCCTTTGCGTGTTTAATAGTTGACCATTTACTGTGTCCTGACATTGGGAACTCCTTAAATTTAACCGATTTTCTCTACTATACCACAAAATATAAAATCATGTCAACTACGCGGATTTTTTCTTATTTATAACAAAACGAATTCCAAGATAACAATGTTTTATCCTTTTACCTATTGAAACTAAAGCTGAAATCAGATACAATGAACATTATGCACAAGAAGGTAGTTTTCGCAGTCTTCATTGTTACTGTGGCTGTCCTCGCGGTAATCTTTCTACAGAACCGGTATCTTGCGACTCCGGAAGAAAAGATTACAGCATCACGTGTCGTAATTCCGCAGGTGACAGGACATGAGGGTGAAGACGCAAATCATATAGATGACAATGAATATTTTGACCCGGACATCGTTTCGCTGGTTCCCCTGAACACGGACGAAGTTCTTCTCGCAACCGTAAACGCTGATTTTGACGGCGACAAGCAGGACGATCAGGTTAACGCAATCAAAAAAGAGGGAGACCCCTTTATCTCGCTGATTGTAGGACTCTTCAACGTACAGAAGGGTGAATACGAGCGCGTGGCAACAATTGCGACTCCAATCCGCCAGATGAAGACTTTCTCATACATGGGCATGGATCTGACCGGGGACCACCGCACGGCCATAGTTTACCAGGGAATAGTCGATACAGGACATTCCGTTCTCCAGGCATTTTTCATCAACAAGAGCAACACCGGTGTTTCCGTAATGCAGATTGCGAACCTTGAGTCGGACGGCTCCATTGTCGTGGACCAGACGGAACGCTCGGATGCCTATAACATGATGGTGACGAATGATGCGAGCTACAACATCTCAGTCTACTCCTCCGACCCCGAGAACGGCGGACAGATTCATTCCATCTACTCATGGGACGAGGAACTGCAGCAATACAAGCTTTCCACCCAGGACAAAATTTCCGACACAGTGGTCGCAGCTTCGGACAGGGCAAAACTTCCCTCAGGTTCCGCGGACAGCTATTTCTCTTTCCTCAACGGACTGTGGTACAAGACAAGCGGCTCACCGAAAGATTTGAAATACCTGTACTTCGACCAGGAAAACAACCAGATAATGTACATGCAGTCCGACCAGTACGAAGTGTATGAGTGGACCCACAGCTCCCTGCGCTCACAGGGAATCTTTATCTTTGCCACGAATGATGAAATCAAGAACTTCCAGAGACAGATGGACGTAGCAATCCGCAGCACCGACGAGATTCGGGTCAGGGTATTTGACAACGTGCTTTTCTTGATTGCAGAGGGACTCGACTGGAACGGTGATTATAAGAAGATGTCCGACGCAACATCCTACATCAGGAACATGTCTCAGAACACGCCTGTCGCTGAAAACCTCATAGGGGTACTTGAGGCCGAAAATGAATGGAGGGCCGCGGACGGTTCAACGCTTACATTTGAGAACGGAGCCTACACCTGCAACGGGGAACTCATAAAGGACGAGGGAACCTATGCGCAGCTAAATCACGACGGACTTCCGTACATACAGTTCAGGTCAAGCACGGAGACACCGTTCTTCAAGAAAATCTACCTGATTATGTATGCGCCGACCTCAAACGGTGGAAAAAACAAGGACAGCTTGGTTCTCCAGCCATACGTGCTCACCCCGGATCAAAGCTATCCCTCGGAGGACCACATAATCATTCTGTCCAAAAAAGTTTCGGATGAACAGTAAATCAGTTGCTTGGTCGCTTGCAGTATTTGTAAGTGAACCATGCACCTGCATACCGGCCCACGAACCTGCTTGCGGCTGCCTTGAACTTCCATTTGAACGCCCACATTGAATACAGCTTTCCCTTTCTGGAACACTTTATGCAGTGAGCGACCGTTTTTTCCGGCGAAAGACCATGCCTCACTTCCTTTCTCGCGCCCTTTGAAGCCACATTCGCAAATTCAGTGCTGACGGGACCCGGACACAAAGCCGTAACGGAAATTCCCTTGTGCTTTAACTCAGCTGCAAGAGCCACAGAAAAACTCAGGACATAAGCCTTGCACGCACCATAGACCGCGAAATTTCCAAGCGGCATGAATGATGCGAGGGAAGCCGTGTTGATTATGCGACCTCCCTTTTTCATGTATGGAAGCGAAAATCCCGTAAGCCCCGTAAGAGCCGTGCAGTCCAAATCAACCATCTCCATCTCGCGGACGGTATCGGTATCTGCGAATTCACCGTAGGTTCCGAATCCCGCGTTGTTTACAAGAACGGAGATTTCAATTTCCTCCGAGACACATCTTTCGTCAAGGGCGGACTTAAATTTCAAAGCCCCCTCCTTGCCGCTTATGTCAAGTGGAAGAACACGCACATCGGGATAAAGAGATTTTCCATGCTGGCTGGAGAATTCCTCTGCCTCACGCAGGATTTTTTCCTTAACTTCGGAAAGGCGATCCTCCCTCCGCGCAATCAGCCAGATTTCATCGGAAGAGAGGAGACGATCGGATTCTTTTGAAGAAAGCGCAAAATCAGCGCTCTCACGGGCAAGCTGCAATGCGAAACAAACTCCCATGCCGCTTGAAGCTCCCGTAACAATGATTATTTTTTTCACGATGACTTTCCGTTACTCAGCGGACTCAGTGCCCTCTGGCTCATCAGCAGACTGTGCCGCACTCTCAGCATTTGTCTTCGCCGGTTTTGGAAGAGAAATGGAAGTGGACTGCACGCCCTCATTAGACGCAGCATTTACGCCGGAGTCAGTTGCATCACCGCCCTCCGCATCATCGGATGAAGAGAAATTTCCAAGCACATAATCCATCACGAACTGATTCACGACGGACTCAACGGCAGAAGGAACCGCATTGCACACAGCCTGTCTGTCCCAGCTTCCGTTAGAGTATTCTGTGGTGTCCGTGGAAACCGCGGTGTATGTCTTAAACAGAAGCTTTTTTCCCTGAGAGTCACAAACGTAAACTTTCAGCGTTACCCTTGCGGCGACCGACATGTCAAAGAGTCCGACCGGAATCTTCTGCTTCTGGAAAACGAATTCCGCAAAGAGAAGACTTGATGCACCGCACTCAGTGGCAATCCTTCGGTTACGTGATTTTCCGTTATAATCAAGGGCCTTGTATCCAGACGCGGCGACATCGGTACTCAGCACGTCGAGCCAGGCGATGGAAGACTTCTGATATGACTTTGATTTCTCAAGATCCGATGCGTCCAAAACAGAGACCCCGTTATCCTCAAGAATCTGCTTGATTGTCTCGGCGGCACCGTCAATCCTTGAGTTAATCTCCGTATATTCGGGATTGTTCGCGTTCATAGTCTTGTTGACCATATTGCTGAGCGCACCGGGACCGGCATCATCGGGTGACTTGCCCTGCTCGTTGCTGTACCAAGGCATGGACGGGTTGCAGTAAACACTCGCGATTGCGACAGGTGCATACTCCTTAATATTCACTTGGGTTGTCTTGCATCCAGAAAGATTTACAAGCGCAGGAAGGACACAGCACGCAAATGCGGCCGCATACATAATTTTTTTCATTTTTATCTCCTTTTAATTTTCTCTCTTATATACTTGTATAACATACTAAAATCAATTTCGTTACACTTCCGAAACCATGAATAAGTAGGTTCCGTTTCCGTCCGAAAGAATCCGTGTGCGGGGCTCTGTCATTTCATCAAGGACATTTTTCCGCAGCCACGAAATGTAGGAATGAAGTCTTCCGCTCATCCGCTTTTCGGAGTTTCTCCACAGTCTCATGCACAGATCCGACGACTCAACGCACGCCCCCTGATTTTCCACAAGCAGGGAAAGCAGCTTTTTCTTTGACGGAGGAATCTTGAAGCGCTCATCAATTTTTTCCATCAGCTCGGAAGATGATATTGTCTGCTCCACGGCCTCCTGATTCCGAAGCGCCATCTCCTTCACGACACATTCCGAAAGATTTCGAATCACCGGCCTGATTATGTCCTCGTCAAAAAATCCGAGCGAATACTCCTGAAGAATTTTCATCCAGTAATCGCAGAGACCGTCCTGCTCAGGAAAAGGGTCGTTGTAAAAAACAAACGGACATTTCAGTTTCACGAGGATTTTAGCCATCGTCTCGTAAGGGCATCGCGACTGAGTTCCGAAAATCCTGTAGTCCGCCGCAACAAGGCAAAGTCCTCCAACCCTGTTTTCAGTCACAGCGACGCATAAATCCTCAATGTCGGAATATAAGACCGCCACATGTCCGTAGCCCTTCATTTTGTCCACAAGACGTGCCGCAAGACTTTCCGCCGCCGCAAGAAAGAAAACAATCATTCTTCCTTCTTCACGGCTTTTCTCATCTCCGCACTGATGAAAACATCGTTCTGGTAGAAATCAATCTCCACGACAAAATGCTCGTCCTCATATCCGGCGCAGGTGACATAGGCATCGAACACACCTCCGCTCTTAAGCGACACAGCCCTCTGCCCGCCAAGTTTCTTGCGTCCTTCCTCCGACTCAAGCTCAAAGGAAACCTTCGATGAAATGTCCTCCATGGTCTCTGAGTCCACCGCGCTCACATGGAAGCTAACGAGACGGTCGGTCATCTCGGTAAAATCAAGGTCAACCGGAATGGGAGAACCGTTCACATGCAGGGTCTTAATGTAAACGAAGGGACCAGAGATCACACGCAGACGGTAATCCCCATGTCTCAGGAAAACTGTCCTTGCACGGCTCGCGGCATTTTCCGGCTCAGCACCTGGCGATGAAAACACACGACGCTTGGACGTAAGCTCCTTGAAAGTGTCCCCGGTCTCAGAGTAAAAGAACGCCTTGGGCTTGAACTCTTTCGGAACAGTGATGTTCTCGGGCATTTTCAAAGTAACGTCCACAGGCGTATACCATTTTTTGAGCACATGCCTCTGCACAAGCTCGGAACGGATCAGCGCAAAAATTCCCGCGCCCAAAACAAGCACTCCAAGAGTCACGGCAAGGAACACCTTACGCTTTCTTTTTACGCTCACAATCTGCTTGGGAACATATTTTTCACTGCCGAAAAGCCGGTTTGCAAGCTCCTGCCTGATTTCCGTCTCATTGAAAGATTTGAGATACAGCTCGGCCTTTTTCTTCACGTCCCTGATATCCTGAAAGCGTTTGTCAGGATTGTAGTCAATCATCTTGCGGATAATGGAATCAAATATGTGCGGAACACCCTTTACAAGACGGCTCGGCTTTTTGTAAGACCGCTTTTTCATCAGGGAAATCTGCTCCCCAAAATCTTTTCCGTTAAACGGCCTTTGTCCAGTGACCATTTCGTAGAGCATCACGCCCATGGAAAAAATGTCCGTCCGCTTATCTATGTATCCGAATTTGAGAATCTGCTCCGAGGACATATAGGCCGGGGTACCGAGCATGGAGCCTTTCATCGTAATGGTCTCGTTGATTACGTCGGCCTTACCCTTTTTTCCTTTCTCCTTGGCAAGGTTCACCTCACGAATGAAATCCTTTTTCCTTGCCTTCTTTTCCTCTTCCTTTTCCTTGGCAATGTCCGCCTCAATGGACTCTATTTCCGCTAAAACCTTGTTCTTTTCCTTTAAAATCTGATCCCCTTCTTTTTTATACTCCGCCTCGTATACAGAAGCCTTCTTTCTTGCGGCCTCCCTTTTTTCCTCGGGGATTTTCTTTATCTTGTCCTGAAGATCCTTCTCCTTCAAACGGAGCTTCTTTTCCTTCGACTCAACCTTCTGAAGCTGCTCCTCACATATTTTGAGCTTTTCCTCAAGCTCCTCAATTCTCGTCACATCTTCCGCATCAGAGATTCCAAAATCAGCGAGCTTTACTTTGATTCCCCTTTCAATCATTACGTTCGCGGGTTTTATGTCCCTGTGCACGATTCCCTCATGGTGGGCTATCTCCAGACCCTTGCAGGTTTCGTAGAAAATCCACATGGCGATCTGGGGTGGAAGCGGACCTAGTTTCTCAAGCACTTTGTCAAGCGACATTCCGTCAACGTACTCAAGCACGAAATACTCATTCTCAATTCCATTCTCAACGACTTTGATTGTCTCGAACGAGCGAACGATGTGCTGGGATGTCAAAGTGGAAAGGATGGCGGCCTCCCTTACGAATCGGTCTCTCTGCTTCTGGCTCGCCTTCTCGGATTTCAGCTTTTTCAAAACGACGGTGCGACCGAATTCCTCATCCCTCGCCTTGTAGACCGCACCCATTCCGCCCTCGGCAAGCGGCTTTATGTCAACATATTTTCCTATTCTTGAAGGAACCGAAGAAACTTCCATAATACCCCTCCCCCTATCTTCTATTTGATTTTTTCACCGGCAGCACCGAAACTATGTCTTCCTCAAGTGAAAAACTTCCGTCGGCATGAATATGCGCCACGTTCATCTCGTTCGGATTGTGAATCTGTATGTATGCCCCGTCCTGCCAGAGTCTGTATTTTTCGCTTACGGGCCTGTGTCCTCCGAACCAAAGCGCATTCTCCGCATCTCCCTTCGGATTCAGATTATGGAAGAAAGATCTCGCGCTGCCCTCCGCCGCCTCACCGTTGTCCGTCCATGTGAGTCCGAGAATCAGATCCGGATTTGAATGATAGTTGATTACGTCTTCCCTTGAAAATGCTGCCCTGGGCTCAGCGTGGGACACACCGAAAGTCGGGAATATGGCGGCCACCGGAAGGGATTTTTCAAATGAGTCGAGCACATGCAATGTCGCGTCGGAATAATAGTCAAGGATAAAATCACGAACCATCTCGCCCTCACGAGCGAATTTTCTGAACGCCCAGTTTCCGTTGCCGTTCTCATTTGTCACGTTCTCGTGGTTTCCCTTCAAAAAATGGAAGGATTTCGGAAAAGCTGATTTCAGCTTCATGACGGCAAGCATGGTCGCAAAACAGTCGTGGATTTCTCCCTTCATCGCCGCGGAAACAATGGAGCCGTCCATCCATTTTTTATATGCGACTTTCCATCTGTCGTAGCACTTTCCCGCCGTCTCCGTATGAACACCGTCGCCCACGCAGATTACGGTCACGCTTTCTTCGGCAAGGGACTCCAAAATCCGTTTGCCGGTAAAATCCGCGGAAAGAAGATTGATTAAAAAATCAGGACGCGCATGAAGATCCGGAACAATGATTACGTCCACATTCTGATTTGAAAAATCCAACAGACCGCCGGCTTTGTTTTCGGACGACCAAGGTCTGTACTTGGGATTTTCCAGCTCCAAAGTGGAAGTCGCGGAATCGGAGAGAGAGAGAATGTCGTTTTCATCAGGCAGCCCTGAATCATCCCTTAGCGCAAGAATTTCAGAATACAGGGCTTCCAGAGCATTTTTTTCAGGCATCAGGACATGACAAGGCTTGATGTTCCCACGGTAATTTTGTCACCGGGATTCAGCTTAACCCACTTGTCCACCGGAATGCGAGCGTCATTCAGGAAGGTTCCGTTGGTGCTGTTCTCATCCTTCAGGAAATAGTCTTCCTTGATTTTCTGAATCACGCAATGATGGCGGCTGCATAATTTGCTGTCAATCACCACTGAGTTGTCGCTTTCCCTTCCGATGGTGATTTTGGCCACCAGCTGAATCTTCTGCTTGTCGAACATGAGGTACGAGACCTGCTTTTCCCCTGACCTCTGCCCGATTGTCTGACCGATCGGTGATTCTTCGATTATTGTTTCGTTTGTCATAGTATTTAAATTATACAACAAAAATCCGCACTTGGCAAGAAAAAAATGTATAAGGCAATTGCAAATCTAAATTACCCTTGGAAAACGAAAAACTAAAAAGAGGAATCGCTTTCATTTCCATTACAGCGTTTCCTCTATCAACATTAAATTTTCCATGCATTATTTACGGCACTTGCCTTATACAGCTTCTTTCACATCTCCACAGACGGACGCGGAATCTCTGGGATAGCACCCCCGCCTGATTTAATATAATTTAAGATTTATTTAACTATACAATCATGTATGCTGTATTTTTATCTCGCTTATAAATTTTACCTATTTTATAAATGAGCGTTCATCTCTTCTCTTTAGATGAATAAAACGAGCTAATGTCTGATAGTTTTTATACAACTCATCTTTCCAATATGAACTTTCAGAAATCAAGGCTACAACTCTCCTCTAAACGCCCTGGCTAATATTGATTTTTTTAGCAGGGCGATTTGGTCTAGGACGGTTTGGGCGGCTTCTTTTGCACGGTTTTCTTTTTCTAGTACGTTGTCCAGAATGCGGACAATTTCTTGTTGTTCGGGGAGAGTGGGAACGGGGATTATTAGATTTCTTGATTGAGAAACTGAAATATTCTGCTGACCAACTACGCCACGAGTATCTTCAATAACAGAACTTAAAGTTTTTGGATTTATCAAAGCCCAATAAAGGTATTTATAGTTAACTTCGTTCAAAGGCCTGAAACGAACTATAGCTTGATTCATATTCCACTCTGGATAATCTTCTGGAATGATTGCAATTTTTCTTAGAGGTGGACCTACAATATTCATAACAACATCATATGGTTTTAAAATTGACGAAGCTAACTTGCCTTCGTGAATTTCTTTTGGAATGAATTGAGGAATTGTCTCAAAGTCAATTTTATTATTGCTTATGTTGTAGACTTTCAAATATGGAATATCGCCTGTTGTAGAAATGAACTCTTTTGGAGTTTTTCCACAAACAATTTTTTCACAAACATCTTGTAATGTTTTTTCTTCCCAGCTCTCATCGCTCACTCCGTTTTCTTTGCGCCAGTTGGCGGTTAGTTCGCCGGTGAAGGCTTTGTGCAGAATGGCGGCTTTGCGGGTTTCGAAGCTGTCTAGTACTGACTGCGCTTTTTCTTGGGCTTGGTCTAGTTTTGCGAACATTGTTTCTATGCGGTTTACGATGCGCTGTTGTTCAGCGAGGGTTGGAGGAAGAGGAAAAGGAATTTCTAAAATAATCCTTTCAGATACGCGAGGAAGATTTATTCCTTTTGAATTACTAACTGCGAAATCAATAAAATATGGGAGATTGAAAAAATAATTGATGTATTTATTTGAGCAATCTGTTTTTGCATTAAATACGAGTATATCTGTTGAACAAACCCCAGTAAAATCAGCTATATCATGTTTATTTAAATATGGCCGTAGTTTTCCATATAAAATCTGATTTGCATGAAATATGTTTTTTAAGCTTTTAACATCACCTGCTGAAGTCCATCCATTGATTTTTCCATTTGAGTCAATATGTTCAAGTCCAACATATTTCATTTCAGATGAAAATGTATCTGTTTTTTCTTTGCTAGTTTCTATGACATCTCCCAATCGACACCACTTCCACCCTTCTGGCAATTCATACGGTGCTTCTATTTCTGTCTGTTCTATCTCAATTTTCTTTGCCATTTTTCAGTTCTCCATTTTCAGTTTTCAACTTTCCGTTTTCAACTTTCAACTTTCCGCTTCCACCCTTCCGGTAATTCATACGGAGCTTTAATATTTTGAGATTCCGAAGCGAGTTCGGAATGACGCGTTTCTTTCTTTGCCATTTTTCAATTCTCCATTTTCAGTTTTCAACTTTCCGTTTTCAACTTTCAACTTTCCGTTTTCAACTTTCAACTTT
>JAEEGL012007374.1_pt1 | contig 74503 bp, 65 predicted proteins | sample 9134231 | NCBI WGS metagenome assembly JAEEGL01 (sample SAMN16246548, study PRJNA631951) | gut metagenome | biome: gut microbiome; feature: rumen; material: fiber-attached | host: Bos | place: Iran: Karaj | collected 2018-10 | reverse complement strand
TTCTATTAATTCTGATCCTTTTTCATTCATAGCATTTATCGCTCTAGTATAATAACCTCTATTGTCCCAATCAGGATGTGCTTCGTCATCAGTAGTTTCAAGGTATGCTCGATAATAATATTTGGTCTGATTATCAACATATTTTTGGGCAATTATTCTCATTCCACCTAAGTGATCAGAATGGGAATGAGTTGCAATAATAAAATCTAGTTTTTTAACGCCAATTTTGTCTAGATATTCTACAACATGAGTTACAGTAAATTTTTCGTTTTCTACTATTGCTCTTGAAGTTCCATCATTAAATGGAGGATTAGATGAATCGATTAAACCAAAGTGTCCATTACTTTCAATTAAGAAGCAATCAGATGCACCAGTACCTATAAAATGAATCTTTGATTTTTTCTCTATTTTTGTAGTAAAGTTATTAATCTTTTCTTTAATAGGATTACTAAAAAAAGCTAATGAGGTTAGGATTAGTATGATAATAATTAATGATATTAAAAGAATTCTTTTGTTTTTCTTCATATTAATCCTACCCTTTCTATCATATAGATTATATCATAAAAAAAGTTGATTATTTTATATTTTGGTAATATAAAAAACTTTTATATTATTAATACTCCCATAGTTCCGTGTATCTCTTTTTTATTAATTAATTTTTTGTTGCATTATTTATGATATTGTTATATTATTCTACTAAGGGTGTAGGAAATATGAAGCTAAGAAATATGCAAAACCTAGTTAATTGTACTAAAATTACTGGGGAAATATTTCCTTGTGTTTCTATTATTTTTGTTTTTTAGAAGTTAATTCATTTTTTGAATTAACTTCTTTTTTTAAGTCTACACCTAGGAGGGAGAGATAAAATGAAAAACAAAAAGTTGGCATATGATGTTAATGAAATGCCACCAGCTGGTAAAAGTATCATACTAGCTTTGCAGCACGTATTTGCAATGTTTGGTGCTACTGTTTTAGTACCAATCTTAGTAAATGGCGCTATTGCTGATGCAGGAGTTAGTGGTCAAGCACTATCAATTGCTGTAGCACTTGTAACTGCAGGATTAGGAACTCTAATCTATATTGCATGTACTAGAGCAAAGTCACCTGTATTCTTAGGTAGTTCATTTGCATTCATTGCACCAATTGCTGCTGCGTATATTGCAGGAGGAATTGCGGGAGCAATGACCGGTGTAATGGTTATTGGTATTATTTACTTTATCGTATCAGTAATCATTAGATGTGTTGGAAAGGCATGGATTGATAAGTTACTACCACCTATTGTAATCGGACCAATGATTATGATAATCGGACTTGGACTTGCTGGTTCAGCTGTAGGCAATATTTTTGATACTAATTTTGCCGTTAAAGGAATTGCATGGAAAGGACCTATTGTTGCATTAATTACATTCTTAACAACAGCATTAGTTATGACTAGAGCTAAAGGGTTCTATAGAATAATACCTTTCTTAGTAGGTATTGTTGTTGGTTATTTGGCTGCTGCAGCATTCGGAATGGTTGATTTTAGTTCTGTTAGAGCTGCATCATGGTTCCAAATGCCAAATTTTGTAATACCATTTAAGGATTACAAACCTGATTTCTTAATTGCCTTAACTATGGCACCAATTGCACTTGTAACAATGGCAGAACATATTGGAGATCACAAAGCATTAAGTACTATTCTAGATAGAGATTTGTTAAAGAATCCTGGTCTAGAAAATACATTGATGGGTGATGGTTTAGCAACATTTGCTGCTGGTTTCTTAGGAGGTCCATCAAATACAACTTATGGTGAAAATACAGCAGTTGTAGGTATGACTAGAAACGCTTCAGTTGGTGTTATTGCACTAGGAGCTTGTTTTGCTATTATTTTAGGTTTCTTAGGTAAGTTTACTGCTATGGTTCAAACTATACCTACTCCAGTACTAGGTGGAGTTAGTTTACTACTATATGGATTCATTGCTGTTAATGGTCTTAAAGTATTAATTCAAAATAAAACAGATTTTGGTAAGAATAAAAACGTTATTGTAGCTTCTGCTATGTTAGTATTAGGTCTTGGTGGAGCAGCATTCTCTATTAAGACTGGTAATGGAATGGCAGTCACTATTTCTGGTATGAGCTTAGCAGCTATAGTAGGTATTTTATTAAATCTATTTATTCCTGGTGAAGAGGATGAAGAATTGGTTGAGTTGGTTAATACTGAATCTAAAGTAGAAGAATTAAAAACAGCTATTAAAGATGAGTTAACTATAGAGCTAAAAGGTGAACTTTTAGAAGAAATTAAAAATGAAATATTAAAAGATAAAAAGAAGAAATAAGGAGAGTTAAATGGAAAATGTATTTGAATTAGATCATCCCTTAATAACACATAAGTTAGCGATATTAAGAGATAAGAAAACTGGTACTAAAGAGTTTAGAGAATTAGTTAGTGAAATATCAACTATTTTATGTTATGAAGCTATGAGTGATGCTAAGTTAGTTAAAAAAGAAATTGAAACACCAATTGAGAAAATGAAAACTGGCATGTTGGATGAAGATAAGTATGCATTTGTTCCTATCTTACGTGCTGGTATGGGTATGTTAGATGGTGTTATTTCAGTAATACCTAATGCTAAGATTGGTCATATTGGTATGTATCGTGATGAAACAACTTTTGAACCTCATAATTATTTCTTTAAGGTACCAAAGGATATTGAAAAAAGAGAAGTAATTATTATTGATCCAATGTTAGCAACTGGTGGTTCTGCTGTTGATGCTATTGAACTTTTAAAGAGTAAAGGTGTTAAGAAAATTAAATTCTTATGTATAATAGCTGCTCCAGAAGGATTAAAGTTAGTTAATGAAAAATATCCTGATGTTAAAATATATTGTGCACATATAGACAAAAAATTGAATAGTAATAAATATATCGTACCTGGTCTAGGTGATGCAGGAGATAGAATATTTGGTACAAAATAAAAAGACTCGATTGAGTCTTTTTTTATTGTATTTCTAAGAGATTTATTGAGATAATGCCTTCATCATTTTTCATCTTTAAGATTTCTTCAGCAAGTTCTCTGTTAGCTATTTCATATGTTAATTCAGCAATATTGTTTTTATATGATTCTGTTTTAAGAGAACATTTGGATTTCTTTTTCATTAATTCAATTATTTTTTCTGATTCTACTACTGAAGATTTAATTACTAGTAGTTGTTTTGTTTTAGATTTTGATTGATATGTACAACATAAGAAGTAGAATAAACCAATTATTATAGTTGCAATTAAGGTTGCTATATATAATCCTGCTCCTGACATAATACCAGCTGTAATTGCCCAGAACATGAATATTGTATCAACTGGATCTTTTACTGCTGTTCTAAAACGAACAATTGATAAGGCACCAACCATACCTAATGATAATGATAAGTTAGAGTTAATTGTTCTAATTACTAATGATGTTACCATTGTAAGAAGAATAATCGAAAGTGCAAATGACTTTGCATAACTAACTCCTGTAAATGTTTTTTTGTAGATATAGTTAATTATGATAGCAGCAAGAATTGCTACTACTAAAGATAGAATAATATCTTTAGTTGGTATTGTTTGAGTAAATTCTTCTGCTAAGATTCTTTGTATTTTATCGAATGCATTTAATAATAATATCATTTCCAAACCTCTTTCTTTTCTTTACATAATGCAAATTTTGACATTGCTATTCTAGTCATAGGAATAGCACTTATTACTTTTTTTAGAACTGGTGGTAATTGAGTGTTGAATTTTACTTCTAAGATTACCTCGTTTGGTTCTAAAGCTCTTTGAGTTTCTAGATTAGGATCAAATAAATCGTAATTGAAACGACCTGATGAGACATCTTCATCAAAAGTAATACGTACATCATCAACAGGATATGTGAATGGTAGACGAGTATAGTCTACGATGATTGAAGGTATTAAATTCTTGGTCTTCATTTTAGTTAAGAAGTCATTTAATACTTTTCTATCCTCTACATTTATTTTATCATAGTTTTGATTAATTATATCATCATATTCTTCTTCAGTAATTCTAGCTTGCCTTTTGTAAGTTAAATTATTTTTTTTCCCTTTTAGTTCTAAGGTTATGTATGATTTATCTAAGTTGTAAAATCTGATACGGTATTTTTCTCTTTCTTCTAAGCCATCTATTTTTTCGTAGTACGCAGTATCATAAACATCATCGAAATATAAACTTCTAATAAAGTATTTTCCACCTATAGCATTATCATCTATATCCATTAGAAGTGATAAACGATATTTAAGGATTTCTGCTTGGGAAGAAGAAAGAATATATTTTAATTCGTATCTATATCTTTCTTTAGGCTGAGTAGGCATTGAATTCCTCCTCTCCTATGTGGAAGTATGTTTTAGTGGCAGATTTTGTTAGATTTCTTCTACCAAGAATCTTTTTATGTAGATTTACTGCATTAGTATGCCACTTATTGTAATCTACTCCCCATCTAGCACAGTTTCTATTCATTTCCGGTTGAATTGAATTATATAAGTAATTATATACTTCGTTTATATGTTCTTCAGTCCAAACATTTTTTAGATAGTATGCTACTCTTGATATAAATAGTTTTTTAAATTCTTCATTTTGAAATAAACCATTAATAATAGTTGTGTCTGGCGGGGCTTTTAGTTGACTTGGATTTTTTATAAAGTTTAAGTAGTAAGCTCCATAGTTTGCTAGATATGTATAATCGGTATCGTAAAGAATTAGTTTTATTTTTCCATTATTTACTTTTGAATTTGTGTAATATCTAATATTGTGAAGATCAGTACTTCCTAAGATCATTTGCGTTACCCAGTAATCAACAAAGTTTTCAACATCTAGTTGTGTTTTTACATAGTTATAGTTTTCTTGGTTAGTCATGTCATGAGATCCTATATAGTTTCTTAAACTAATCATTTTAGCGTTGCTACCTTCTTCTCTAGCAAAATTATAATTGGTTATATTTGTTTTTGCTGTCACATTATAGTTATTGGCTATAAAGTCATCGTTTATTTTTTCTCTTATATAGTAAACTCCCCAATAGTTTCCATTGATATAAAGTACTATTGGTTTAACAGCTTGAGCATCAATTGTCCCGTATTTTACTTGCATAAGGGAATTGAATTCATCTTTCATCATTGTTGCTCCCTGATCTTGAGATCCACTTCTTAATACTAGTGTGTTGAATTCTACTAGGTCTTTGTCATCAAATACTTTATAGTTTAGGTGTCCACTATAACTCGAATTAAATTTTAAAGCAAAACTCTTTTTTGGTAGTTCTCTACTCTGCCCACCAAATAGTTTAAATCCACAATCACGCGAAAAAGAGGAGTTCTCCTCAAATAGTTCTGCATGAGCTGCAGCTATGCTTTTTCCATAAGTACTTGCTTGAATAGCATTAAACCTACTTTGAGGAAGACTTACGGACATTACTGCTATTTTATGATTGCCGTTAATAATATAACTATTAGTGATTATATCACTGTTTTTTTTACTTTTTTCGTAAGCTACAGCTCTAATTACTGTAGTTTTGGATATTTTAAAGGGCCCATTATATTTTTTGGATTTAGCAGTGGGTACACTGCCGTCAGTTGTATAATAGATGGTACCGCTACCATCTATTTTTATTTCTAATGAAGATACACCATTATATATTCCAGCTTCTTTATCAAAGGTTGGATTATAAGATACTTCACGTATACCATTGTTTTCGTTTCTAGCTTTTGGTGTTGGTGTTGAGTAATAGAAGTGTCCATTAGAGTTACCACGTCCATAACTGTTACCGCGAGGAATACTATAGATATAAAGTGAATCAACAATTTGTTCATCTTTATATAGTAGTAAACCTTTACCAGATGATAGTTTGAAATTAGCATGTTTATATGAACCGTTACTTAATGATGTATTACCTGATGCCATAATTACATAGTATTGATATGGTCCAAGATTAACATTAGGTAATTGATACATTTTAGGATCATCACGGTCTGTTGTTAAGTGATAATTAGATAGATTTATGGTTTGATTTGTATTGTTGTATAGTTCTATCCAATCATAGAATTGATTACCATTTTGTGGTAAGTATTTACTATTAGCACTCATTACTTCATTGATTATTAAGTCTTTTTTAGGGATGTCATAGTTGCTTTGGAATTTTATTTTACCAGCACTAGTATTAGGATAGCCAGGTGATATATTACCACCAATATGCCATCTATTATCTACCTTTATATACGCCATGCCATTAGTTAATTCTTCATAATCAACTGATTCAATAATTCCGGCTTTGTTAGCAAGGATTACTGAACCTTGATGATGTTTTAAGTTAAAGTTTGTATTGTTGTCTTTATCTAGTTCATTAGTGAATACTAAGTATGATTCATTAGGGTTTAATATTTCGTTTGGAAAACGCCATTTATAGACTGTTTTTAAGTCAGTTGATAAATAGTATTCACTTAGATTTATTGGAGAGTCTCCTTCGTTAGTTACTTCTATGTAACTATATAGTTTGTCTTCATTAAAGATTATATTACCTTCATTTGATGGTAAAAATTCTGTTAGTACTAATGGTGATGGTTCTTGGATAGCTTTACTACCACTTAGGTATTCACTACGTCCTTCGGAATTGTTTTGGAATCCTGGTGTTATGTCTTCGGTGATAATCCAGTCTCCTTTGGAATCTCTAGACATAGAACTATTCTTTTTTACTTCTAGAGTTTTTACGGCATCGATTGTTTTACCATTAGCGTTTTTTAAAGTGATGGTTTCGCCACCTTCTTGTTTTAAAGAGAAGTTAGCATATAGGCCATCTATTTTTTCACCTGCTAAATATATTATTAGATAAGAATCACTTGGGATGATTGTTTTAGGGAATAACCATTTAACAGTTCCATCTTCTTTATCGCTTAGGCCATAGTTTGATAAATCAATATCTTTTTTTGAGCCATTATATAGTTCTAACCAGTCATATGTATTACCAGTAGGATCTATATAGATGCCTTTGTTGGAAGTCATTATTTCATTTATTACAAGTTTGTGTATTTCAATATCATTATTATCTAGTTTTGATTCAGAGGGTTGGATACCTGTGATTAGGCCATTCAAAAGAATTAGTAATGTAGTTGATATAAGCATTACAACTAGAAGGATTTTATTAGATTTGAATAGTTCTATGTCAAAGTGCATTTTATTCCTACTCTCCTACTATCTAATTATACCATAATAGAAGTTTTTTATTCAAAGAAAAAGAAGCATTATGCTTCTTTAAAAAACTGATTATACCAAACAATGAATGTGTAGATAGTCCATACTTTTTTGTAGGTATCTTTTTTATGATTATAATGGTCATCTAATAGTTTATTAATCTTTTTAACATCAAAGTATTTTTCAGCTACGTCTGAGTTAAATTTCTCTTTGATTTCATTGTATAGTTTTTCCTCTCTAACCCATTCTCTTAGTGGTACTGGGAAGCCTAGTTTTTTCTTTTTATAAGCTTCGTTAGGTATTACTTTCTTTGCAGCTAATCTAAGAGCTGGTTTAGTAGTTTCTTTGTTTATTTTTGCATAGACAGGCATTTTTCTAGCTACTTCATAAACGTTTTCATCTAGGAATGGTGTACGACCTTCTAGACCAAACATCATGCATAATCTATCTACTGAATGTAAGAAATCTCTTACTAACCAGAAGTAGTAATCGATAGCTTGTCTTTTAACTGTATTTGAGTTATTTTTATATGTTTCATAGACTGGTGCTACGATATCTTTTGTATGGATTTGATTCTTGCATTTGATTAGTTTTTGAGCTTCTGAATCTCTCATTACTCTTCCTAAACCAATGTTATAATCTTCTAGTTTTTGGCCTCTTCTCCATACGAAGTTGAATCCACGAGCATCTGGTATGATACTTGCGATTTTGTATCCTAGATGTCTTAATGGATATGGAATTTTCATATACCATTGTTGTTCAATGTCTTCACGATATGTTCCATAACCACCAAATAGTTCATCAGCACCTTCACCTGACATTACAACTTTAACATTTTTTGATGCTACTTCAGCAACGTAGTATAAAGCAACAATTGATGGATCAGCTAATGGTTCATCCATGTGATACATTATTTTTGAAAAGTCTCTTATGTATTCATCTTTATCAATTTTACGAGAGATATTTTCAATGCCAAGTTTATCTGATAGATCTTTAGCATAACCGATTTCATCATATTTAGGATTGTCATAACCAACAGTGAATGTTTTGTTTGGTTTAAAGGTTGAAACTATATATGATGAATCAATTCCTGAAGATAAGAATGATCCTACTTCAACATCAGCTATACCATGATGTTTAACTGAGTCTTGCATAGCATTATCAATATCTTCAGCGATATCTTCGATTTTTTGATCTTTTTCTTCAAATTTTAATTCGAAGAATTTTTCTATTGTAATTTTACCATCTTTATATGTTAAGGAATGCCCTGGTTTTAATCTCTTAACACCTTTGAAGAATGTTTCTTCGGTTGGAACAGAGTTAAAGCATAGATATGCTGATAAGATTTCTTCATTGAATTCTTTTTTAAAATCAGGATGGTCTAAAAAGGCTTTAATTTCTGATGCAAACATGAATGTTCCATCATTTTCATAATAATAGAAAGGTTTAATTCCCCAGCCATCTACTGCACAGAATAATTCTTGTTCTTTTTTATTCCATATAGCAAAAGCAAACATCCCTCTTAATTTATTAACAACATCGTGTCCATATTCTTCATAGGCATGAAGTATTACTTCAGTATCAGTTTTTGTATAGAATTTATGTTTGCCTTTTAGTTCTTCCTTTAGTTCTTGGAAGTTATATACTTCACCATTGTAGATTATAACCATATCTTTTGTTTCATTATAGATTGGTTGATCTCCTGTAGTTAAGTCTAAAATTGCTAAACGACGATGACCTAAAGCTACTTTATCATCTAAGTAGAATCCTTCACCATCTGGTCCACGGTGTGCTATACGATCTGTCATGCTTTTTAGTATCTTCTTAGTTGGTTTTTCTCTATTACTTACGTATCCTGCGATTCCGCACATATTATCACTTTCTTCCTAGTACATATTCGTAGTAATTATTATCAATTATCATTTTACTGATACTGAAACTATTTCTTACGCGGTTGTTCATACGTTTTACGTATTCTGCTTCTGTTTCCCCTTCTATTTTCTTTCCAGATTTAGGATAGAATTTTCTTTGATTAGCTTGGTATCTACCATAATCACTAACCCAACTGTTATTTGAGAAGATTGCTATTCCTTCATAATCACTTAGGATGTCTTTTCCAACAATCATTCTTGAGTCATATTCTACACCAAATAGGTTTAATAATGTAGGTAGAACGTCTATTTGACTTCCTACTTTGTCTACTACTATTGGTTTTTCCATAGCACTATTCCATAAAATGAAGTTACTTTTGTTTACTTCTATAATAGAATCTTTTTTGTATGAAGCAGCTTCATTTACTTGATCTATTTTTAATGTATATGGATAGTGGTCACCAACTAGTGCTATTACAGTATCATCTAGTTCACCAGCGGCTTCTAGTTGTTTTACTAATTCTTCTAACATTTTATCTAGTTCTACTTGAGCTGCTAAATAGTATTTTACTTGAGATGATACATTTAAGTCTTTAACTGTATCATAGTGTAACCTTCCGATATTATCACCTGCACTATATGGAGAATGTCCACTTACGGTAACAAAGTATGTTGCGAAGTTTCCATCTTTACCCATATATAATGGTGCAGTTACACGAGCCATATCCGAATCTTTTTCTAGCCAATTACATTTGCATGGATATTTGATTCTATTTAATTCTTCTTTAGTGTGTAATAGTTTTTCTAAACCGTTACCACATCCCATGTAATTAGTGAAACCTAATGTTTTCATTGTTACTTGTCTTTTGTAGTATGTATATGTCCAGTTATGATAACTTTGTGTACGATAGTTTTCTCTTTTAAATGTATTACCTAATCCATAATAAATTGTAGGTTCTTTTGATTTCCATAGTTTTAAGATTTCTTGAGTTGGTATTAAACCTGTTGTTGATTGGAATTCCCCACCAGTTGTTGATAAGAATACTGGTGAATAGAAATTTTTGAAATCAAATCCTGTATGAATCATTTTATAAAGTGTTGGTGTTCTTTCTTTATCTACTGCTATTTCATTGAATCCTTCTGCTAAGATAAAGATTAGATTTTTACCTTTAAACATACCAGTATATTCATGTTTATTTGTAGCTTCTGCATCTTTCATATAGGCATTTAAAGTAGCTATTACTTTTTTGTTAGTTTCTAGTTTTGAAAAATCTATATCTAGTCTGTTTAAGCCATATTCTTCAATTGTTTCTATTTCTTCTTCGGTTGGATTCGGATTGTTACCATTACCGTTTTTTTCTAGTTCGGCAGTGAAACCAAATAATTGTCTTCTTATATCTATTCTTTGATAGGTTAAGATTCCGAAACGTTCTATTTGTTCAATTGGAGCGTCTTGATTGTAATATAGTTTTTTATTAGAAACTTGGTTACCATCTTTTATTTCTAAGACAAGGAATGTTGATAAATAGACAATTATTAACAACGGTATTGAAACTAAGCTCATCTTAGTTGAACGATCAGTGTTGATTTTTTTGTTAATTATACATAATACTATGAATGGTATTAGTAAAGTAATAATAATACCAAAGTTAGCTAATAAAGTGTCTTTGATTACATTTACAAAATCAAATGCTTGATCTGCTAAACCGATAGTTGCAAAAGAGAATGGTACCGAGAATAGAATATAGAAGACAAATTGTACTTCATAATATATACATAAAATAAAAGTTAGTATAAATAGTAATACTTTATTAACTTTATTAGGAAACATTTTGGTTAAGATTGTTCCAAATAAAGCAAATGGTAAAGTAAATATTAATATATTAATGACACTAGGACTCATTACACCGATCATTATTTTTCTAGATACTAACTCTAAGAAAGATATAGTTAGTAAAAAGAAAATGAAAGGACCTACTCTTTTGGTGCTCTCTATATATTTTTTATGAGCTTCAATAGATTTAAGAGTTAGTAATAATCTTAGTTTTAATAATTTTTTGTCTCTCATCCCATATTTCTTCTTTCATGTGCTTATTATAGCATAATTTTAGCCGTTCTTTATCAATGTTAGTTGGACTTTTTGTTTTGCTAGGTCAATTGTGTCTACATAGCAAGTTACAATGTCACCTACGTGTACAATATCATTTGGATTCTTGACAAATGACTTTGACATTTTGGAGATATGGATAAGTCCATCGTCATGGAGACCAATATCAACGAAAGCACCAAATGATGCAACATTTCTTACTGTTCCTTGTAATTCCATACCTACTTTTAAATCCTCAATATGTAGGACATCGCTCTTTAGAATAGGTGCTTCTAATTCATCACGAGGGTCCAAACCTGGACATTGTAGTTCTTTAACGATGTCTTCTAAAGTATAGTTATCTGTATCTAATTCTTTTGCTAAATTATCAATGTTTAAGTCTTTTAATTTATCTTTGAATTCTTGTTTGTTGATATCTTCTATTTTTAAAGATAATTTATCTAATAGTTTGTTTGTTATTCCATAACTTTCTGGGTGGATACCAGTATTATCTAATGGATCAACTCCATCTGGTATTCTCAAGAAACCAATGGCTTGTTCATATACTTTATCAGATACACCTTTTATTTTTTTGATTTCTTCTCTAGATGTAATCTTTTTATCTTCTTTGTAATTATAGATTTTATCTATTACAGTTTTGGTTAAACCAGATACGTATTTAAGGATTGATTTAGATGCTGTATTAACGTTTACTCCTACTTCATTAACTACTTTAGAGGTAGTAAAGTCTAGAGCTTCACCTAATTCTTTTTGATTTACATCGTATTGGTATTCACCTACACCAATGGATTTAGGATCTATTTTAACTAGTTCTGATAGTGGATCTTGTAATCTTCTACCAATGGATACAGCACTTCTTTTTTCTACTGCTAAATCAGGGAATTCTTCAATTGCAAGTTTAGAAGCACTATAGATTGAAGCTCCTGCTTCAGAAGTTATTACATATTTGCAAGGTAGTTTATATTCGTTAATCATTTCAGCACAGAATTTTTCTGATTCACGAGATGCTGTACCATTGCCGATTGAGATAATATCAACATGATATTTTTCAATCATATTTTTAACGATTAGTTTAGATGCCTTGATGTATTCTTCTTGTTTAGAAGTATTAATGAATGGTTTGATTACTGTTGAATCTAAGTATTTTCCATTTTTATCTACTACTGCTAGTTTGCAACCATTTACGTATCCTGGATCGAAACCTAATACTACCATACCTTTTATTGGTCTTGTTAAAAGTAGGTGTTCTAGATTAGTACTAAATGTATCAATAGCAATTTTATCAGCTTTTTCTGTTAGTTCCGCTCTTATTTCTCTTTCAATACTTGGAAGAATTAATCTTTTTAATGAATCTTTTATGCTATCTTTTACTAGACTACATACATATGAATCTTTATTCTTAATTAGTTTAGATTCTAGATAAGCTTGGATACCTTCTTCATCCATATCAATAGAAACATTAAGTATTTTTTCTTTTTCTCCTCTATTAAGTGCTAGAACACGATAGTGTTTTATGTATTTTACGGTATCACTAAATTCATAATACATTTCATATAGTTTAGTAGGATCTTCTGCTCCTTTTTTTAGTTTAGATATTATTCTACCTTCACGATAAACATTAAATCTAATCCATTTACGATAAGCTGCATTATCACTAATCCATTCAGCAATAATATATCCTGCTCCTTCTAGAGCTTTTTCTACAGATTCTACTTTGTCGTTAACAAATTTCTTTGCAAGTTCTTCTAGAGATCCAGTTGTTGGGAAAGACATAATCATTTTTGCTAGTGGTTCTAAGCCGTTGTTTATAGCTTCGCTTGCTTTTGTTTTTTTCTTTTCTTTGTATGGACGATAGATGTCTTCTACTTCAGTTAGTTTTTGACAAGCTAAAACAGCTGCTTTGATTTCATCTGTTAGCATTCCTTTTTCGTCGATAAGACGTATTACATCTTCTTTTCTATTAAGTAAGTTTTCTTGATATTTATATTGTTCTTCAATAGCTCTAATTTCGTCTTCATTTAGGTTTCCTGTTTTGTCTTTACGATAACGAGCTATGAAAGGAATTGTTGCTCCTTCAGATAACATTTCTAGAACAGCATTGATTTGTTGTTCTTTTAGGTTTAGTGTATTAATAAGATACTTGATAACATCTTGATTGATAAATAATTTTGCTTCTTCTTCCATTAAAATCACCACTTATAATTATACCGAAAATACACTATTTTTTCCATAAAAAAAGGACCTTTTTAGTGTCCTTATTTATTAAGCATTACTTGCTTAAATGTGATATTGTTTGTACCCTCTATTCTTTCAAATGTGAACTTGTATTCTTTGAATACATTTATGTTTGTTTCATTGATGAAATTACCTTCTTTATACTCTCTAGTATTGTAATCTCCTTGAAGATTTGTTTTATCTTTACCTGTATATAGTTTATATTTATACATTTCATATGTCATATATCCGATACGAACATAAACATATAGTTCATTATCTTTTACTTCATAGTTTGAGATATGATTGATTATGAAGTTTTTGTCAGTTGGTTCTTCATAGAAAAATTTTTTCCTTTCATCATCATAGCGAAGATTAATGTTAGATATTTTATTGATTATTTCCGGTTGGATTTCTTCTTCACCATATAATTCTTTATAAGCTTTTTCTACTGGTTCTAGATCAACATAATGAGGATTGTAGAAAGCTTTTCCATCAGCAACTATTGTTCCAACCATTATGTTGTTTTCACTACGATTACCGATAGATATTACCAATGAATATAGACGATATTCTTTTGATAATTCCCCTTTGGTAATTACATCTTTTCGATAGATGCAATCGTTTGTATATGGATCTGTACCTTGTATTTCACAATAGTTACCAGATGATAAGTCATTTATATTATTAGCTATTCTAGTTCTTAGTTCATCAGTAAGTTCTATTTCTTTTGTTTCTGCTGGTTGTTCTTCTTGGTTTTTCATTCTATTTTTAGCTATAGCACCAATCATGACAATAGCAAATAGAATTATTAGAATTACAATGATTGTCCATTTAACTTTTGGTTCAGATAGGAACTCTAAGGTTTTTTTCATAAAGATTACCTACTTTCTATATGTAATTATAACATAAAAAAAGAAACATTATTATTGTTTCTTTTCTTTTTTCTTATGTGAGAATTTTTGTTCAATTTTCTCTTTTATTGTTAATTTCTTTTCGCCATTTTCTGTCCCAGTATTCTCTGAATCAATTATTTCTTTTAAATCAATAATACCAGTTTCTTCTATTTCTTCACGGTAGTTCATTGCCATACCAATTACGAAGAAATATGATAAGAAATAAATCCATAACATTAAAACAACAATGTTTGCTAATGCTCCATAGAATAATGAATAGTTAGCAAAGTGATTGATATAATACGCATATAAGGCAGTTGTACCTATCCAACAGATTGTTGTGAAAACAGCACCTGTGTTTATTGAATGGGTATTAACTTTGCGATCTGGAGCTAAGGTATATATTAATTTAATAAATAAGAAAATGATAATCCATGAAATAGGTCCATTTAATAAGGTAAAGACTTTTTCAGTAACAGTTGCAACTTGTTGACTTACATCTATTTCTTGAATAATTGTAATTATGCTTTGACTTAATAAAGGAACGATAAGGACGAATAACATTAGAATAACAATTATTAATTCTATTAGCATCGCTTTAAGTCTTCTTCTAAAAAATCCTGAATCATGAATACCATAGATAGTATTGGATGCAACAATGATTGATGCCATACCATTACTAGCAATAAAGTATCCAACACCTAGTGTAATGAAGAATGCCGGAGTAATGTCTGTAGATGTTACAACTGGTGTAATTAGACTTGATACTTCAGATGAGAAGACATTGGATAACAATGTATATATTAAATCATTTGATATATTAAAATAACTACATGCATAACCTATTAAAGTGATTGTTGGAACCAAGGATAGGAATAAGAAGAAAGCTATCTGTCCAGGTAGAATAAGCATTTCGGAACGCCAGAAGGCTTCCCAGAATGTTTTAAAGAAATTCTTCTTTCTTCTACGCTTCTTCATCTTCGTCGCTTTCTAGTTCTTCTTTTTTCTTACGCATATCTTCTACAGATTCATTTATTGAATCTTCAATTGTTTTAGTATCATTAGTAATCATACTATAACCAATTGATGCTCCGTGTTCATATGGTAAGTTTTTAAATTCTTTGTATAGTTTTCTTATGTAACTTACGATTTGTTTTTCTTGATATCCAACTAAATATATTAAATATTCATTACCATCAGTACGCATAATATCAGTATTATCTAGTTGTGTTTTGATAAGAACATTAGCTGCTGCTTTGATTTGAGCATCACCTTGTTCATATCCTAATTGATCATTGATACTTCTTACAGAGTTTAAGTCAATGATAATTGTTGCTTGAGGATAAATAGTATTTTTATTCCAGTTAGCAATGTTTTCATTTAGGTAATTTCTGTTCTTTAATGAAGTTAATTGATCAATGAATTTCATTTTATCTTCTTTTTTTATCTTCTTAGTAATCTTTATTCTCTTAGTTGAACGATATACTAAGTATAGGACAATTATAAACGCTAGTAATACAATTAATGAATATCTAGTTACTTTACCAAGAATAGTACCAGATTTAACTGTGTATGCATGATTGTAGTTACCTTTAACTATTATTTCTTGTGGATCTAGGGTTTGAATGTATTTGTTGAATAATAGTTTAAAAGTATCAGAACCATTTACATAGAAGTTATATGTATCCGATAAAGTATTGCTGTATCTAACACTATAGTTAGATAAGAATGATTTCTTATAATATTCATATACTTGCTTATCTAGTAAGAATACTTTTTGTTTCTTAGATAGTTTTTTTAGTTCTTTTTCGTTTTCATAAGTTTTTAAGTTAATACCACCTAATGATGAAATATTCTTTTCAATTAAGCTATTCTTTTGAACATATATTTCTTTGTCTGTTAAAGAACTTATTGAATTAATGATTAAGTCATCTTCTTCAGCAGCAATAATAACAAAAGATATATTCATTAACGAATCTATTTTTTCATATTTAGATTTTAGATTATAGTAATTGTAGAAAATATCAATCTTTTTATTAGCTATAGCTTCAGTGAATTTTGAGAAGTTTTTATATCTTGTTGATGTAAATTCTGTATTACTGAAGTTTCTAAATCTAGTTATGTATTCACTAACAATACCACCATAGTTTCCACCACTTAGTACTTCATATGGTGAATTATTGATAAAACCATAAGCATATCTTTTGGCTTGAATATTACTTATTTCTTTAGCAGAAATTGATAAGGCTTTAACAAAGGTATCTAGTTCATTTTTATTAATTGATGTTTCAAGTTTTTCTTCTGACCAAGTATGAGCAAATTTTTTGATGATACTACTGAAGGTATCATTTTGTTTCATGTCATAAATAATATATTTATTTAGGTCACTAATATGATAATCAATATAATAATTAGGAGTTAGAATTGCTGTTAGGTTTTCTTCTAAAGGTATAATAGCAAACTCTATTTTTTCTTCACTATTAATTGCTTCTAGTAATGCTGTTGAATTATCAAATGCTGTAATTAGAGTGTTGTTAACATTACCTAGGTATTGTTTTATACGACCTTCATCAGCAGTTAAGATACCAACTTGTCTTCCAGATAGTTGGTTTATTGAACTAAGGACTTTTTTGTTTTTACTAATTACAACATAGTGTTCTTTATAGAAGACTGCATCATCTTTGTTAGGTTCAAAGACAGTTTTAAATGATCCTTCTCCTACTTCTTCACCCATGTTATAAGTAATTTTATTGATTGTAAGTCCATATTCTTGTTCTAAGTCAGCTAAGAAGTCATATAAGACACCACTACCTGATGAACCAAAGACATCAATATTATTAGGAACGTTTACGTTTTGAACAGTATTAATATTCTTAGTAATCCATTCCTTTTCTTCAACTGTTAATTTATATTCATCTTTTAAGATAAAGTAAGTTCCAATACCAATTGCTAATAAAACAGCCAGAATAATTACAACAATAAGAATTATTTTTTTATTACTTATTTTTTTCATAATTAATCATCTTTCTGTGTAGAATTATCGTTTGTTTCTTCAATTACTTGACGGTTATTGTTCCATGATAAACCAGAGCCATTTTTATTTTTGGCACCAGAAATTAAGAAGCCTTCTACTTTATCAGTAGTATTCTTCTTTAAAGTAAAGTCAAAATCATAGAATGCTTTTTCTTCATCACTAAATTTTTCTAGTGATTTTTGAGCTATATTTTTAGCTTCTTGTAGTTCTACGTTTTCTTCAAATTGCATTGTTATATAGATGATTCTACCAGTTACTTTAAGATCACATTTTTTAACCTTTTTAGTAGCTACCATATTCTTTTCATAGTCATTTTCTTTTGACTCTGATATTCTTACGTTTTCGATTCCTTCTAATCTTTCACCGTATTTATCATTACCATTTCCGAAATAGAATATTTGTACAAGTACTGTTACAATAAGTATCAAACATACTATTACAATTGACATTAATATTGTGAAAACACGATGTTCTTTATAAAATCTTTTGATTTTTTTCATAGAAATACCACCTCTTTAAACGTATCTAAATTATACTACAATATGAATTCATAAGCAATTGTTTAGGGACAAAATAAAAAAGAAGTTATAGACTTTCTATTACTTCTTTTAATTTGTTTTCATCCCATATTTCAATACCTAATTTAACAGCTTTGTCATATTTAGACCCTGGTGAATCACCAACAATTACGACATCTGTTTTTTTAGATACGGAGTCAACTGTTGTACCATCGTATCTTTCTAGTAGTTCTTTTATTTCGTCTCTAGTCATAAAACTGATAGTACCAGTTAGAACGAATTTTTTATTTGATATTAATGGATTATTGATGACTTTCTCACCCTTGTATTCCATGTTAACACCAATATCTTTTAAATTATTTATTAATTCTTGATTTTTCTCATCACTAAAATAAGTTACTAGATTCTTAGCTAAGATATCACCGATATCATGAATGTTTGTTAATTCTTCTAATGATGCATTCATTAGATTATCTAAAGTATCATATTTTTTAGCTAGTACTTTAGCTGTTTTAGCTCCGATTCCTGGTATACCTAAACCAAATAATAGTCTTTCCAATGAATTAGATTTAGATGCTTCAATAGAGGTTAAAAGATTATCAACACTCTTGTTACCGAATCCTTCTAATTCAATTAGATTTTCTCTTTTATCTTTAAGATTATAAATATCTTCTATTCTAGTAATAAGCCCCATGTTGTAGAAGTCTTCAATAATAGCATCACCTAGACCATCGATATTCATGGCTGGTCTTGATACATAATGAATTAATCCTTCTATTTTACGAGCAGGGCAATGATTGTTTGGACAGAAGTAATCAATGCCTGAAGCACTCTTCTCAAGCTCTGTTCCACAAATAGGACAAGTATGAATCATTTGGAATACTGAAACATCTTTTCTTCTTTCTAGAACTGGTTCTACTACTTCTGGGATTACATCTCCTGCTTTATGGATAACAACAAAGTCACCAATGTGTAGATCTTTATCGATGATATATTGTTCATTATGAAGTGTTGCTCTTCTAATTGTACTTCCTGCTACTTTAATAGGAGTTAGTACAGCATTAGGTGTTATTTGACCAGTACGACCAACAGTAAACACAATGTCTTCTAACTGAGTGATTACTTTTTCAGCTGGGAACTTGTATGCTACCGCCCATCTTGGGTATCTAGCAGTATTTCCCATTCTTCTTTGAGCAGCGATATCATTTAGTTTGATAACGATACCATCTATTTCGTATGGAAGAGATGGTCTTTTTTCTGTCCACTCATCGATATATTCTTTTATTTCTTTAAAATTATGAACTTTTTTAGAATATGGATTAACTGGAAGACCTAAAGCTTTTAGTTCTTCTAGGGTATCCCAGTGAGTGGTTTGATTAGTATTAGGTACATGATATAGTACCGTATCTAGTTTTCTTTCTTTAGCTATACGAGAATCTAATTGACGAGCAGATCCTGCTGCAGCATTACGTGGATTTTGGAATGGTTCTTCACCATTTTCAATTCTTTTTTTGTTAGCTTCTTCGAAACTTTTTTTAGTCATGTAGATTTCGCCACGTACTTCTAAGTCAATTGGTTCAGCTAGTCTTATAGGTACATATTTAATAGTTTTAAAGTTATTAGTTATATCTTCACCTACAACACCATCACCGCGAGTAGCTGCTGAAACTAGTAAGCCGTTTTTATAAGTTAGGTTTACTCCTAAACCATCCATTTTTAATTCACAAACGAATTCTGGATTTTCGATTTCTTTTTCTACTCTTTTAACAAAGCTTTCAACTTCGTCTTCATTAAAGACGTCAGCTAGTGAAAACATTGGAGTTTGATGGGTTATTTTTTCGAATTGATCTAATATTTTAGTACCAACATTAGTGGTTGGTGATTCTGGTAGTTTGTACTGTGGATATTCAGCTTCTAGTCTGAATAGTTCCATCAACATACTATCGTATTCGTTATCAGTTAAGGTTGGATTATCATTTAAATAATATTCAACATTAGCTTGATTTAAGGTTTTAACTAATTCCTCAATTCTCTCTTTTGGATTCATAGATTACCCCCAAAGATTATTAGGATATTCTCCTTCGTCTACTAATCTTTTTATATTACTTCTTACGAAGTCAGTGTCTTCTTTATAGGTTACACCATACCATGTTGCAGTTGTATGTAATACTTTTACTACTGCGTATTCTGATTTGTTTGCTTCATCTAATACATCTGGTATTAGGAACTCACATTTATCTAAGTTTTCTTCGTTTTCTTTGAAGAATTCAACTATTTTTTCATCTAATAAATCAAATAAACTGTGATCAAATACTAGCATGTTCATTGATACTAAAGCATCTTTTTCAATTTTGAATTCTTCAGCACCAGATAATGGTGTACATGAGATTTTTTCGCCTTCTTCAATAATAGAACTTTCTGTTATTTGAATTAATCTATTATCATTATCTGCTTCTAGAACACCACGTTTAACTGCTCCGTTTTCGGTCATGGTTCTTATTGCTTCATAACCTACTGTAGCCCATTCTCTATCTTTTGAATTATTAATGAAATCTGCTGCTACTTTGAAAGCATCTCTTCCATAGAAGTCATCAGCATTTATAACTACAAAGTCTTCTGTAATAGCATCTTTAGCACAATAGATAGCGTGCGCTGTTCCCCAAGGTTTTTCTCTTGTTTCTGGAATTTTAACAAAGTCAGGAATGTTATCTAGTTTTTGGAAAACATATTCTACTTCGATATGTGGTTCTACTCTAGCACCAATTGTGCTTTTGAAGATATCGTAGTTTTCTTCTTTGATTATGAAAACTATTTTTGAAAAGCCAGTTTTGATTGCATCAAATACTGAATAATCAATGATAAATTCATCGTTTGGTCCCATTGGAGCGATTTGTTTTAATCCTCCAAATCTACTACCCATACCGGCAGCCATAATAAGTAATTGCATATTTCTCCCTCTTTCTATAACTTATTAATACTTTTATGTGTTTTTAATAATTTTTTTATTCCATAGTTTTTAGCAAATGCTACGGTGATATAATCACCATTTACTTCAACGATTACACCTCTACCATAAATAGTATGCATGATAACATCACCATCTTTAAGATCAACATCTTCTGATTTGTTGTAATAATCATGATGATCTACTTTTTCTTCTGGTAGTAGTCTTTCGTTTTCTACTTCTAATAAATTCTTGTCTATTTCACCTATAAATCTACTAGGTTGATTCATTACATCTTTACCATATAGCATTCTTCTTTTGGCATTAGATATATATAATTTTTCTTTTGCTCTAGTAATTCCAACATAGCACAATCTTCTTTCTTCTTCAAGACCACCAGGTTCTAAAAAAGAGTTTTGATGTGGAAAGATTCCATCTTCCATACCAATTAGGAAAACTACTTTAAATTCTAGGCCTTTAGCACTATGCATAGTCATTAATGTTACAACATCATTATTATCATCTTGATGTTCAGTTATGTCTGCTATTAGGCTTATTTCTTCTAATAGATCTGCTAGGTTAACTGAACCAGTACGATCTTCGAATGTTTTAGTAATAGATTTGAATTCTTCTAGGTTGTCTAATCTGATACTACTCTCTAGTGTATCTTCTTTTTCATATTCTTCTTTCATACCAGATTCAATTAGAATTAAATCTATTAATTCAGTTAACGATAGTTTTTCTGATTCTTGGGTTAGGAATTCTATTAGTTCTTTGAATTGTAATTCTTTTCCAGAATCTATTACTTCAAATAATGATTTGTTTTCTTCTTCAGCTTTTTTTGTTAGTTTGTTTAATGTTGCTTCACCAATACCACGTTTAGGCACATTTATAACCCTTCTAAGCGATATTTCATCATGGTTGTTTAAGATTAATCGTAAGTAGCAAATTAAGTCTTTAATTTCTTTTCTAGAGTAGAAATAATAACTACCTACTACTTTATACGGTATGTTTGTTTTTAAAAATGTTTCTTCAACTAAACGGGATTGGGCATTTGTTCTATACAGAACTGCTATATCTTTTTTACTATATCCTTCATCTAGTAATTTTTTGATTTCATCGATTACCATTTGAATTTCATGTTTGTCATCATATGCTCTTAGATATTTAGTTTTAGTTCCTTCGCCATTTGTACTCCAAAGATTTTTCTCTTTTCTTTCTTTGTTATTTTTAATTACAGAGTTGGCTGTATCTAAGATGTTTTTAGTTGAACGATAGTTTTCTTCTAGCGGGATTACCACAGCATTTTTATAGTCTTTTTCAAAGTTTAAGATATTATGGAAGTTAGCTCCTCTAAACATATATATTGATTGGTCAGGATCACCTACAATGAAAATGTTTTTATATTTTTTAGCTAATAGTTTAGTAAGTTTATATTGTACTTCGTTTGTATCTTGATACTCATCTATTAATATGTATTTGTATAGATCTTGATATCTTTCAAGAACATCAGGATTTTCGTTGAATAGTTTTACTGGTAACAGTAATAAATCATCGAAATCAACAGAGTTATTCTTTTGTAGGATATCTCTATATCTATAGTACACTTCTTTTACTACACGATCATCTGGAGTTTTATAGAATCTTTCTACTTCAGCATCTGATAACATGTCGTTTTTAATATTACTAATCTTATTTCTAATATAGGATGGTTGGACGAATTTAGGATCATATCCATCTTCTTTCATGATCTTTTTGATAATGGATAAAACATCATCGCTATCAACAATAGAAAAGTTTCTATCTAATCCTAAAAGAAGAGCATTCTCTCTAATTATACGCACACCAAAAGAGTGAAATGTTCCTACGAAGGCATTGTTATTTGGTTCTAATGCTTCGATTCTTTCACGCATTTCTCTTGCTGCTTTATTAGTAAAAGTAATTGCTAAGATATGATAAGACGGAATCCCACTCTGGATTAGGTTGGCTATTCTAGTTGTTAATACTTTGGTTTTACCGGATCCAGCACCTGCTATTACTAAACATGGTCCATCCATATGCAAAACAGCTTTAGTTTGTTGTTCATTTAGTCCTTTTGTGTAATCCATCGTGTTTTCCTCTTTCTTTCCTTAATTATTATAACATGGATCATCTATAATAGATATGGTTTTTGTTAATTTTTGCGAACTTTTGTTTTTATATTTTTAAATAAAAAAAGAGTCGTTTGACTCTTTTATAGATATTCCATTATAGCAACATTTTTTTCTAGTTTTGCAACTAAATCTTCACGATCATATTTTGAGAAGATTTCATCAAATGTTTCATTATCTATTAGGAACATATTATAGAAGTTAACAAATGCATCAACATAGTTGTGAACTCCTAAATCTTTTAAATAATTTATATTAGCAGTTACTACTTTTTCTTCTTTTTCTAAAGAAGCTATTGCTAATTCTGGTAAGTTTTTATTTAGTAAATCTATTACTTCATCACTAAATCCTAAATCTTTTAAATACATCATAATGCCTTACCTCCATATGTGTTTTCTTCATTAAAACCCAAGCAAGCTTCAGCCAACTTTCTCAAGTCTTTTTCTTCTAATCGAAGATTATATAACATAGCTGTTAATAATACTTCTTTTTCTATACCATCTATTGAGCCGCCTTTAGCTTCAATTTGAGAAGCTAATACTTTTAAGTGTCTTTCTAGTTTTGGTTTAGAAATGAATGCATCAGCAACTTTGAATGTATATTTTCCTACTCTTTCAGCATGGAATACTTGTTCAAATATTTCTGCTAATCTTGATACTGCTTCAGTTCCGATAGCAGATAATTCAATATCTTTGAATTCTTTTCTATCTCTATAGTATTCATCTAAGATTTCTACTAATGAAGATGTTGTATTTTCACTACCAATTACTCCTGGAAGTGATCTATTAACATCATTTACATCAGGAAGTAATTCTATTTCTAATTGGCCACCATTTTCTTTCATTGCTTCTAAAGCACTAAGAACGTATGGAGCATATGCATTTTTGCCAGTAGGATCTGTAATTGGTTTACCAGCACTTTCATAGTGTTTAACACGTTCTACGAATGCACCATTACGTCCTGCTAAAATCTCTGGATTTGTTGATAGTGCATCTTCTAGATTGTTTTCAATGATTGTATCAAGATCTGTTATTAAGTCATAAGGATCTTTAACAAAAACATTTAATGCATATTTATCATTACTTCTAGTAATGTTTACTAGGTAGTTTTTAAGGACTTCTAAGTCACCTGCTACATGGTCTGAATTAGTTAAAATATATTCATAGTTTCTTAATTCTTTTTCATCAATTGTTATTTCAGATTCTCTTAATAGTTTAATATTAGCAGCTAATCTTGCTAAGTCACGACCTAGTAAATTAGTACTTTCATCATTTATTGGAGTTCCTAATTCTTCAGCAGCAGCGAATCTAGCTTCAATTTCACTATAAGATTCTCTTAGACCACTATCAGCATGTTCTAATAATGTTTTAATATTTTTTTCTGAAATTCCTTTTCCTCTCAAGAATGTTACTTTTTGACTTAATTCTTGATCAGTTAAGTATGAATGTCCTTGTCTATAACGATATGCTGCAACATCTGCATTTAAAGATCTTAGTAATTCAAAGTTTTTTACTATTAGGTCTTTATCTGTAGCAGCTAATTCACTCATTAATTGTTCAATATTTTGTTCTTTATCATTTTCTTCTTGGAATCTATTCATTTCCATTCCAATTGATTCTAAGAATTCACGAACTGGAGTTTCATCTATTTCTTCTTTGTCTTCTTCATCAATGTTTAAAGCAGTTAAATCAAGTATTGAAGTTTTGTCATCTTCTGCTTGTTTATCATAGATTTGAGTAATGCTTGGTACATCTACAGGATCAACTTTTTTCTCTTCTTCAACGACTGGATTAACTAGTTCTGTTGGAACTACAACTGGATCAACAATATCTTTTGGTTCTTCGATAATTCTTGTTTGAGTTGCTGTATCCTCTACAACAGGTTCTTCAACTGTTACAGTTGTAGTATCTAGATGATGAGTACGACCATTGTATTCGTTATCGTATTCTTCTAGTTCTCCTTCTGGGAACATAATTAATTTAGCAAGTTGTGAAATTTCATCAGCATCAAAAACACCGAATCTATTCAAGACATCTTTAACATATCTTGTTGGCAATGATTCTCTTTCTGTTTCATCTGGAGATAAACTTTGTTCCATTAAACTTACTAATGCTGATTTATCAGCTTCAGCTTTTTCTTTTTGTGAAGCTAAACCATCTAGTTCTCCTTGAAGACTATTTCTATCTTCAACGATAGCATCTATTTGAGTTTGGATTTCTTTTATTTTGTCTTGTAATCCTTCAATATATGCAGGAGCTTTTTCAGATACAGTTGTGACCATTGAACCGATATTAACATCAACACCTATTTGTGATAGTGCTGAGAAAGTATCATTTCCAATGCCACTAAATGCTGTTAGGAATGCTTCTTGTTGAGTATTGAATAGTAATAAATCATTTTGATTATTAGTCTTGTTGTCCTCTAATTCTTTTTCTCTTTCGTCATCTTCTTTTATTGAAGCTTTTATTTCCTCTATCTTTTTATTTATGTCCTGTAATATTACATTTTCATCGCTTTTAAGGTTATAAAGTCTATCTAATAATAATATTGTTTTTTGTGATAAATTCGCCACAATCCACACCTCGCTTATTATGTATAAATTATAGCAAAAACTTTACTTGATGTAAACGATTTTGCTTGTTTTTCGAAAAGAAAAATAGATTAGATAATCTATTTTATCTTTTCAATTATTATAAATGGTTCTCTTTTCCTTGTTGTCTTTTTCTTTGGTGTTTCTACTGGAATTGGTTCTGGTTGTACTGTCTTTCTGTTTCTAGTAGCTTTTTGAGTTGTTCTTGGATTTAGAGATAGTTTCTTCTTAGTTGTAGTTGATTTCTTAGTTGTTGTTTTAGTCTTTTTAACTTTGCTTACTTCTTTTGGATTTAAGTTAAGACTCTTCTTTTTCTTTGTTGGTTTTTCTTCGATTGGTTTTATTTGTCTTACTTCATTAATATCAACACTATCTGGTCGAGCTATTTTAGTTCTAGAATTATAAGTACTTGAACTTATTAATGGAGTTAATTCAATTTTAAGTTCTTCTTGGTGTTTAGAAGGATCAGTAATTCTCTTAGAATCAAGTTTCTTCTTTTGATTTTTAGTTTCTTCAATTTTCTTAACTTTTATTTTTCCACCTTTTAAGAAGTTTTCTACTTCAACGAAGTTTTCTTCTTTTGGCTGTTTTTTATCTTTGATGTTTTCGATATCAGCCATCATCTTGTTTAATTGGATAATTTTTGTATCATACTCTTTAATTTTTGATGTTAATTCGTCAGTATCTAAGATTTCATATTCTTCGTTTACCTCTTCTTTTATCTTTGGTAGAATTATTGGTTCTTCTTTTGCTTCAATAACTGGTTTAGCTTTTGATTCTACTTTAGATGGAGAAACTACTTTTTTGTCTTCTTCTACTGGAGTTGTTATTTCTTTTGTTTCTTTTTTCTTTCTTAATTCAGCATATTTGTTTGTTCTTACTTCTAGTTTTGTTTCGCTGTATTGTTCTAAGAAACTCTCTGGTTCAGTAGATGGTTTTATGACTGCTTCTCTATTGGCTGTTTTTTCTATTAAACGTTCTTTGATCTCTTCTTTTTTCTCTTCGATTTCTTGAATGTTTAGTTTTGGTTTAATTGGTTCTACTGGGTTTTCAATTACTTTTACTACTTTCTTTCTTAAACCAAATAAATCAATTAGTTTGAATAATTCTCTTAATAGATAAATACCAATTGGAATTAATAATAGTAATAACCAACTCTTACGATTAGCTATTAAGAATTGTAGTTTCCCTGCTTTAGGAATAATCATTATTTCTTTACCAATTACTTGATCAAATGTAACAAATAAACTGTCTGGTTCACTATTGTTATCACCTTGGGTCATGTATTCATATTGACCGTCTTGGGTTTTATCAATAGCTATGACTCTATGAGTTATAGTCATTCCTTCAGAGTTAGGAGCTTTAGATTTATAAGTAATAATATCGCCCATTTGAATATCTTTAGGGTTGTTAACTTTAGTATTAACAACGATGTCATAGACTTTGATTACTGGATTCATACTAGGACTTACAATTGTGTAAATTGAGATGCCAGGTCGATAGTTTTCATCTTTGGCATGTAGTTGTGATGTTACGATATAATATAGCAAAAATAAAGTTATTACACACACAAAAGCAATTACTATGGTTGATAGTAATTTTAAGATAATACTAAATATACTTTTTTTGCTTTTGCTTTCTGCCATATAATCTCACTCTTAACTAATGATTTCTGCTGTATCTCCTACTTGTTCGATTACAATATTTGCACTATAGGAATTAGAGTAATCGTTGTCTGCCATTCTGCCAGTATAACTGGCTTTTATTATGTATTGAATTGTTTGATTTGGTTCTATTTTTACGTCTGATATTATTTCTTTATCAGATAATGGTAATTCTCTTGGAGATGACGTTTCATTGTTTGAAGTAATTGTGTAAGTTAGATTATTACTTGATATCAATGATGTACGAATTCCACTAAGTTTAATTCTATAGGTAATATCGCTATCTCCTTCGTTTGTAACGGAAATGGTTTTAGGTTCTTTTAGTTCGTAACCATTACCTATTCCTCTTAAATCTAGTTTTGATCCATTGTTAAAAGTAACTGATAGAGTTTTGTAATACTCGTTTATTTTTTCTTCTTCTTCAGTATTGATGTTTTTACTACTGCTAAAAGCCTTGCCAGCAAAAATACAACTTATTAGGGTGCCTAATAGTGTAACAGCAAGGATTGAAATAATAATTATAAAGTATTTTTTTTCTTTTTTTTCTGATGCTTGGATAAGGATATTGTATTGTTTTTCTAATTCTTCTTTGAAGTTTTCATTCTTTTCCATCCTTATCACTTCCTTCTCTATTTAATTACTTTTACTTCGTATTTAGCTCCGAATGATTTGTTCATGTTGTATGATTGATCTTCACCAGTGTTTTTAAACATAACTGTTAGTGTGCAGTTATTTGTTGTATTTGTTTTTACTTCAAGGGAATCAATGATAATGTTGTCATTATCATTTGTTGGCATTTGTTTGTTGCTTACTTTTTCGCCATTACTACACGATAAAGAATATATTAGTTCTTCTGGATGTGGATCTTGTTCAGTATTAGATGTTCCCCATGTGGAAACTACTTTATTCCATTCAATTTTGTATTTTATTGTATTGGAATTGTTATTAGTAATACTGAAACTCTTGGTTAGAGTGTATCCAGGACTAATATTGGATATATTTATTGAGTTGTTTTGATTATATATGATAGACGAACTATTATATACATCTTTAGAAGCTAGTACTTTTTCACTATTTATCTCTGTTCTATTTTTTTCATTATAAAAGATGAGACTTGTACATACTACGGAACAGATAAATGTTAGGATTGAAAAAAAGCACGCTACTATCATCCACTTTCTATCCATGCCAATCACCCTTTATTATATATAATCATAACAAAAATATGGGTTATTATCAAGATTATATTTGTAGATTGAATTCTCAAAAAATGTGCTATAATACATGCGAGGTGTTACTATGAAATTGAGTGTTATTATACCTTGTAAGAATGAAGAGGGAAATGTTGCAAGTTTATACGAAGCAATAAATTCAACACTAAAAGGAATTAAATATGAAGCTATTTTTATAAATGATGGTTCTACTGATGGAACTATGGCTAAATTAAGAGAAATATACGAAAAAGATGATAGACATGTTAAAGTTATTTCTTTTTCAAGAAACTTTAAAAAGGAAGCAGCTATGTTGGCTGGTTTAAAACATGCAAGCGGTGAATATACAGCGATTATTGATGGTGATTTACAACAAAATCCTGGATATTTATTAGATATGATTGATTTCTTGGATAAGGAAAAAGAATATGACGAAGTTGCTATGGTGCAGAAGGAAAGAAAAGAAGATAGTAAGTTCATGTCTTTCTGTAAGAATGCTTTTTATAATTTGATGAATAAGTTATGTGATATTGAGTTAGAAAATGCTGCTTCTGATTTTAGAATGTTTAGGAAAAATGTTCGGGATTCTATATTAAGTTTATCTGAAAAGAATAGATTTTCTAAGGGTATATTTGCTTGGGTAGGATTTAATGTTAAATATTTACCTTATGATGTAGAACCAAGAAAGAGCGGAAAAAGTTCTTTTGGTTTTGTTTCTAGTATGAAATATGCCATGGAAGGTATTCTAGCTTTCTCACAAAAACCCCTTAAATGGGCTGTTGGAACTGGAATTTTTACTTTAATTGTTGATTTTATCTATTTAGTAGTAATGATTATTTTAAGTTGTACTGATAGTGTTCTTTGGACTGGTATTCATACTATTATTATGATTTTGTTATTATTATTTGGTATTCAATTTATGTTCTTAGGTATTCTAGGTATTTATCTATCAACAATTAATAGTGAAGTTAAGAATAGACCAGTATATCTTGTAAAAGAAAAATTAGGTTTTAATGACGAAACAATATTATAGTTAATATTGTTTTTTTTATGTTATAATTCTTTTAGAAAAATGGAGTATAAATATGAAGAATTTTTTTAAAAAGAATTTAAAATATATTATGTTTGTACTAGTAGGAATACTAGCAATAGTAACTTTTTCACTAGGTTATAACATGAGTTATGTAAGAACTGATTCAGGTTGGGATAGCGACTACGACTCTGGTGGATCTTGGGATTCCGGAGGTTCTTGGGATTCTGGTGGATCTTGGGATAGTGATAGTTACGATTCTGGCAGTTGGTCATCTCGTGGTAGAACATATAGTAATGATTATCCGCCAGCGGTTAATTTTATTACAATTGTAGTATTATTTGTTATCGTTGTTATTATTCTTTATTATGCTAGTAGATTAAAAGAAGAAAAACCTAATAATGGTGTCCATAACAGTCCAACTAAGAATGTCGTAATGCGAGATGATATTGGTGAAGATGTAATCAAAAAGATACTTCCAGATGAATCTCTAGGTTCTTTAAAAAATATGGCTTTTACCAAATTTGTTGATATTCAAAATGCTTGGATGGAATTCGATTATGACAAGTTAAGAGAATTATGTACCGATGAGTTATATAATACCTATACTGCTCAATTAGATACTTTGAAAATCAAAAACGGAAAAAATGTTATGAATGCTTTTGATCAAGAAGAAAATAGAGTAATAAGTATTAAAGAAGAAAATGGAATGGTTACTGTTGGAATATATTTAAGAGTTACATTCTATGATTATGTTATTAATGCAAAAACTAAAGATGTTATTAGAGGCAATAGTTTGCATCCAATAACAAATAACTATGAAATGGAATTTGTTAGAAAAAAGGTTATTAAATCAGTTAAAGTAAAATGTCCTAATTGTGGAAATGAGACTAAAGTTGTTACTTCTACCAAGTGTGAATATTGTGGTAGTACGTTAGTTGTACCTGCTAATGAATTTGTTTTAAGTAAAAAGAGAAATACTAATTAGTATTTCTTTTTTTGTGATATAATCTTTTTAGACTAGGAGGGGTCCTATGAGAAAAAGGGATAATGTACTTATTATTTTATTGCTTTTTCTATTATTGGTTGTAACAACCGTTGATTACAACAATAGAAATTACATTAAAACCGATTCTGGATTCGATTCTAGTTATGATTCCGGAGGATCTTGGGATTCTGGTGGATCTTGGGATTCTGGTGGATCTTGGGATTCTGGTGGTTCCTGGTCTTCAAGTGATTTTGATTATGGTAGTGGTAATAGTAGTAGCGGTGGTCGAAAGGCTTCTAAAGAAGAAGTTGCTTTTATGTTTGTTTTCGCTATTATTGCCTTGCTGATTGTTGGAATTCCTTATTATGGGAAAGCTATAGATTATGATTATTATGAAAAGAATAAACCTAAGCCAACAAAATATAGATATGATGGCAAGTTATCTAGGTACGAAGAATTTATGGCCAATTATGATAACATCATGGAAAGTTTAGAGAAAAAAGCAAAAATAGACGAAGTTGAAGATGAAGAAATCAAAGAATTCTTCCCTAACGAAACTAGGGAATCAATACTACTAAAATTATTTGATATATTTATCGAAGTACAATATGCTTGGATGGAATTTGATTACGACAAGTTAAGAAAGTTATGTTCTGATGAACTATGTAATACTTACATTGCTCAGTTGGATGCATTAAAACTAAAGAATGGTAAAAACATCATGCATGATTTTAAACTTGAAGTTAGTGATATTACAGGTTTAAAAGAACAAGATGGTATTGTATTTCTTGACTGTTTTTTGAAAGCATCATTTTTCGATTATATTATTAATGTGAAAACTGGCAAAGTAATTCGTGGAGATAAAGATTATATATTCCATAATATGTATAGGTTACAGTTCATTATAGAAAAGAATATTTCTGAGGATAAATGTCCTAATTGTGGTGCAGTTATTAAAGATGTTACTTCTGGTAAGTGTGAATATTGCGGAAGTGATTATGTTGTTAAACCGAAGGATTTTGTTCTTAATAAAAAAGAGATTATTAAATAAAGAAATACGAAATGTATTTCTTTTTTTATGATATAATTTAGTGTAGAAGGGAAATTAGTATGGCAATAAAAGAGAACAATAAATTATTCGAAGAAAACATTAAAGATTCAGCTGGTAGATATTATCATCTTGATGAAGATGATGTAAAAAAAGCTAAGGAAAAGGAAGTTCAACCCAAGGAAGAGGAAACATATCCTAGGGATATTACTAAAGAGGAATTAGCTAAATTAGATCCTAGTTTCAATGAAAGTATGTTTATTACAAAAGTAAACAATATGTTTGTTAAGTTTTTAACAAATATTATGATGGATAGGCTTCCTGAAGTTAAACATTTTGTACAAGATAATGTTTATGAATTTGGTAATATGATTATCAATGCTGCTAAACAAAATGGTAATCGCCAAATGTATGATGAACTTAATGTCAAGAATACTACTATTAAGAATATTCAACTATATGAAGATTCATATGTAGTTAATGTTCACTTGCAATCTAGGTATATGGATTATATAATTAGTTTGGATGATGGTAGTTACGTATCAGGAAATAATTCATCTAGAAAAGAAGTTGGTTATAATATAATTCTTACGAAAAAAAGAGTTACTAATAATCAAGATATTGTCAGAAAATGTCCTAATTGTGGTGCTTCTATTAATGTTAATGCTTCTGGTAAGTGTGAATATTGTGGAAGTATATACAATTTAGAAGATTATGACTGGGTAATTGCTAGTCTAGAAAAACTTAATTAAAAATGGAGGTATGAAGAATGGGTTTAATTAAGGCTTTAAAAGAAGCGGTTTCAACTGCTGTTGGTGATCAATTTAAAGAGTATGTTACTCTACCAGAAGTTGGAACAGATGTATTAATAGTAAGAGGAGTAGTAAATCATGGTACTGGAAATACTAATCCTTCAGAAGGAGTAATTAGTAATGGTTCTAGAATCGTCATTCCTAAAGGATGGGCAATGATGCTTGTAGACAATGGTAAAGTTGAATTCTCTTCAGAAGAAGGAGAATATACTTATGATAATAGTTCTGAACCAAGTATTTTCTATGGTGGTTTAGGAAAAGGTATTCTTGATACTTTTAAAACTATTGGTGGACGTTTTACTTTTGGTGGTCAAACTGCTAGGGATCAAAGAGTTTACTATATCAATATGCTTGAAGTAACTGGTAATAAGTTTGGTTCTACTTCACCAAAGGAGGTTTATGATGAAACTTATCAAATGTCTATCGAAGTTACTTTCCGTGGTAATTTCACATATAGAGTTGATAATCCATTAGCATTAGTTACTACTGTATTAGGTGCTAATCCTAAAGATAGAATTACTTTTGCTGAAATATTTGGTGATCAATTCAAGAGTGATGTTAATGAACAAATGCATCAAGCATTAACAGCTGTAATGGCTGAAAAGAAATGTAGATTCTCTGCTTTAGGAGGATTTGGACCTGAATTATCAGCTGCATTAAATACTGCTTTAAATGAAAAATGGATTAATTATGGTATTTTAGTTACAGCAGTATCTATGGAAGATATTGGTGCTACTGACGAATACAAGTCAATTATTAAAGGTGCTGAAGGTAAAGCATTAGATATTAGACAAACTGGTAGAGCTGAAGCTGATAGAGTTCAAGCTATGGCTGATGCATATGGAAACAACATGCAAGGCGCTATGGCTGCTGCTACTGGAGAAGCAATGCAAAATGCTGCTAAGAATGAAAAAGGTGGAATCATGGGATTCGCTGGATTCAATATGGCTAACCAAGCTGGTAATAGTGTATTAGGTGCTGTTGCTGGTATGGATGGAAATAAAAATCAAGCAGCTCCAGAAGGTGGAAAATTCTGTCCTAATTGTGGAGCTCCAGTTGCTGGTGGAAACTTCTGTGCTAACTGCGGTAATAAATTAAATTAATAAAAAAGAGCATTAAGCTCTTTTTTTTATTTCTTTAATCCTTTGAAGCGATTTTTCATATATTCTGTTTTAGCTAGAGTTTCTTCTGTTAAGAGTGTATAGGTTTGTTTTTTATAACTAAGAATATCTCCGTCTTTGATGTTTTTTGGTAGAAGATTTAAATCAACTACCTTTTTTCTTTTGTTTACTCTACCCTCTAATACTGCTTTGTCGTTTTCAATTCTATCTACTATGTATCTCATTTAATCACCATCCGTATTAGTTTTTTCTTTTATTACTTCGATGTTTTCACCATCATCTTTAAAGATAATAGTACCATCTTGATCTGTTCTATATAACTCTTTCGTATGTTTTTTTATTCTATTTACCGCTTTAATATGTGGATAGTAGTATTCATTTTCTTTCCCTAACATGATTACTGCATATTTAGGAGTTACACGTTCTAGGAATTCGTATGTGTTACTATACACTGAGCCATGATGAGCAGCTTTATAAACATCTACATCGATATCTTTATCTAGTAGTTGCTTTTCTATATCACCAGTTGTATCTGCAGTGAATAGATAACTATGATTTTTATAATCCATTCTTAGGATTATAGAATCAGAATTGAGGTCTTCTTCATTAGTACCAGTATAGATTACTTTAAAGGTCAATTCTCCTATTTTAAAGGTATTATCAATTACCGGAACTTCTATTTTCAGCTTTTTCTTTTCTATTGCTTTTAAGACGTCTTCAAAGGTCTTAGTATTTGTTGTTACATCGGGCATCATAATGTTTTTTATATCAAATTCATTAATGATATTATCTAATCCTCCAATATGATCTTCATGAGGATGGCTACCTATTATGTAATCGAATTCTTTGATTCCTAGATTTTTAAAGTATTTAACTAATAGTTTGCCATCTTTATTGTTTCCGGCATCTATTAGGATATTATGGTCTTCTAGTCTTATTAGAATAGATTCGGCTTGACCTACATCTATAAAGTGTACTTCTAAACCTGATACTACTTTTGCTTCTTTTTCAGTTCTAAAAATATAATAGCAAGCTAAAGCTAGAATTATTACTACTAAGATTGCACTTATTACATAGATTATATTATTAATTAATTTTTTCATATTAATCACAATATTATTATAACATGTTGATAAGTCTTTTTTTATTAACAAATAAAAAAACTCAAATTACTTTGAGTTTTCTTTGTTCATTAGTGTTTCCATAATTTGAACTGCATTTGAAGCTGCCCCTTTTCTAATGTTATCAGCTACAACCCACATGTTAATGCCAAAATCTACTGTGTCATCTCTTCTGATACGACCGACGTATACTTCATCTGTACCAGTTGCGTTAGCAGCTAATGGATAAATGTTATTTTCTACGTCGTCTTCAATTATAATACCAGGACTATTTCTTAATAGTTCTTTTAATTCATTAATGTCAAAGTCACTCTCAAATTCAACATTAATTGATTCACTATGTGAATTCATTACTGGTACTCTTACTGTAGTTGCAGTAACTTTTAAGTTATCACGATGAAGAATCTTTTTAGTTTCTTCAATCATTTTCATCTCTTCTTTTGTATAACCATTATCTAAGAATACATCTATATGAGGTAAGCAGTTGTCGGCTATAGGATAAGGAAATTTATGATTTTCTTCACCTTTTAAGGTGTTTTCAAGGTCTTCTATCCCTTTTTGGCCAGCGCCAGAAACTGCTTGATAAGTAGAATATATAACCCTTTTTATTCCATATTTTTCATCTAATGGTTTTAAAGCAACTACGGCTTGAATTGTTGAACAGTTTGGATTTGCTATAAGACCTTTGTTTTCAAATATGTCTTCAGCGTTAACTTCTGGAACTACTAATGGAACTTCTTTATCCATTCTAAAGGCGCTACTATTATCAATAACAGTTACACCTTTTGATACAGCAATTGGAGCAAATTTCTTTGATACTTCACCACCAGCACAGAAAATAGCATAATCAAATCCTTGATCAAAGGAATTTTCATTTAATTCTTGAACTGTATATTCTTTACCTAATAATTCTATTTTAGAACCTGCTGATTTTGCTGAAGCAAAGAATACGTATTCTGAAACTGGAAGGTTCTTTTCTTCTAATACTTTTAGAGCAGTTCTACCTACTAATCCGGTAGCACCTACTAAAGCTACTTTAAATTGTTTCATTTTAGTTTCCTCCTTTAATTAAATCTTGCATATTGTAAAAACCTTTTTGTTGTTTGATTAAGTATTCTGCTGCTTTGATTGATCCTTTCGCAAAAATACTTCTTGAATTAACTGTATGAGTTATTTCAAACGATTCATTATCTCCAAAGAAATAAACAGTGTGTTTACCTACTTCAGTACCTCCACGAATAGAACTTATTCCTATTTCGTTATCAGATCTTTTTTGTCTTACTGAATGTCTATCATACATATAATTCATTTCATTGTTCTTAGCATCATTAATACTATTAGCTAGCATTAGAGCTGTTCCTGATGGAGCATCTAGTTTGTTACGATGATGTGTTTCAACGATTTCAATATCTGAATTAGTTAATTGTGTTGCTAGTTTAGCAACTAAATCACACATAAGATTTATTTCAAATGACATATTACTTGATTGAAATATAGGTATTTCTTTTGAATACTCTAAGATCTTGTCTTGTTGTTCTTTATTAAATCCCGTAGTAGCAATAACTACTGGTATTTTATTAGTTTTAGCATAATCTAGAATTCTAAATGTTCCTTCTGGTGTAGAGAAATCAATTATTACATCAACTTTTTCTTTTACATCATTGGGATTATCATTTCTAGATATACCTGCAACTACTTCCATGTTATCAGTATTATTGATTTCATTTAATAATACTTGACCCATCTTACCGTTAATTCCATTTATTAATACTTTTATCATTATTTAATTACTCCGTATTTAATCATTTCTTCTTTTAGTTTAGCTTGGCCGTCTTTAGACATTTCAATTAATGGTAATCTTGGAACACCAACATTAAAGCCCATCATATTACATGCTGCTTTTACTGGTATTGGATTTACTTCACTAAATAGTGCTTTAGTCAAATTTAATGTTTTTAATTGTAATTTAGTAGCTGTTTTAGTATCTCCATCTAGGAATGATGTAACCATATTATGAACATCACTAGGTACTAAATGAGATAGTACTGAGATAACACCAATACCACCTAGAGATAAGATTGGTACTATTTGATCATCATTTCCTGAATAGATAGCCAAGTTATCTCCACAAAGTTCAGCTATTTCAGCTATTTGAGATAAGTTGCCGCTTGCTTCTTTAATAGCAACAATATTTTCTATTTTAGATAGCTCTAAGCATGTTTTAGGAGCTATATTTAAACCAGTTCTTGATGGAACGTTATAAAGTATTACTGGAATGGTTATTTCTTTAGCAATAGCTGTATAATGAGCTATTAAACCTTCTTGAGTAGTCTTGTTGTAATATGGTGTAACTAGTAATACAGCATCTGCACCAGCTTCTTCTGCCCATTTAGACATTTCTATAGCTGAAGCTGTACAGTTAGAGCCAGTACCAGCACTAACAGGAATTCTTCCATTAACTGTATCAATAGCGCATTTAATTGTTGCTTTTCTTTCTTCTACTGTCATTGTAGATGATTCACCAGTTGTTCCACATACGATGATAGCATCTACATTGTTTTCGATTTGGAATTCAATCATTTTCTTGAATTCATCAAAATTGACTCCATCCTTGGTGAATGGTGTAATTATAGCTGTACCGCAGCCTTTAAATATTGTCTTTTTCATTGTAATCCCCCTTTTTACAACATATGTTTTAATAAATCTTCTTGTGTATGTCTTGAAAGTAATGCTGGTGCTATATCAAATACTGTTTTGCATCCATAATCTTTCTTTTCTGCTAGTCTTGATACTGCTCTTGCATAACTTACTAAGATACTTGAAGTAAATTCTGGATTTGATTCTAGTTTTAATGAATATTCTATGATTTGATTAGTTTCATTATTTAATCCGGTTTTACCACTTCTAATAACAAATCCACCATGTGGCATTTTTGAATGATTCTTTTTTAGTTCTTCTTCGGAAACGAAATGTACTGTTGTATCGTATTCATCAAAGTAATTTGGCATTTCTTTGATTTCTTTTTCGATTTTAGAAGCGTCTGCTCCTTCTTCTAGAACAACATAACATTCTCTTGTATGTTTTTCTCTTGTTGTTAGTTCTGGATTTTCACCATTTCTAACTCTTTCCATAGCTTCTTCTACTGGAATAGTATATTGAATAGCGTTTTTAACACCTTCAATTCTTCTTATAGCATCTGAATGTCCTTGTGAAACTCCAGTACCCCAGAATGTGTATGTGTTTCCTTCTGGCAAGAAGTTTTCTGCCATTAATCTATTTAGTGAGAATGCTCCTGGATCCCATCCGCATGATATTAATGCTACGTGATTTGTTTCTGTAGCTGATTTATCTACATTGCCAAAATGTTCAAAGATTTTAGCATGTGTATCGAATGAATCGATAACATTGAACATTTTTGCATATTTAGGAGTTTGTACTGGTAAGTCAGTAGCTGATCCTCCACAGATGATTAAGACATCTATTTTGTCTTTATAATCTTCTATATCATTAACTGATACTACTTTGGTACCTTTTACTGTTTTGATACTCTCTGGATCTCTTCTAGTAAATATTGCTACTAGTTCCATGTCATCATTATTTCCGATTGCTAGTTCAACACCTTTTCCTAGGTTTCCATAACCTAATACACCAATTTTTATCATTTTTAATATCCCTCCACTACTGTACCTGTACAGTCTTCTTTAAAAGTTGATTTAACAATTATTTGTAATAAATTCTCTTTTGCCATTTCAATACATTTATCATGTAATACTTTAGCTCCATTGTGAGATAGTTCTAACATCTTGTCATAAGTTATTTTGTCATATTTAATAACTTTGCTATCTTTATGTGGATCTCCTGAGTAGATACCATCTACGTCTTTGAATAATTCACATTTTTCAGCATTTAAAGCGATTGATAGAGCGATTGCTGTTGTGTCAGATCCTCCTCTACCAATAGTTGTTATTTCATTATTTCTATCTACTCCTTGGAAACCAGCTACTATAACAATAGTATCTTTTTCCAATTCGTTTATAATTTTTTGTGTTTTGATTTCTTCGATATCAGCATCACTAAAGTTTGAGTTTGTGATAATAGGTACTTGCCATCCTAAGAAGGATTTAGCTTTATAACCCATTTCTTGTAACATCATAGCTAGTTTTGCAATAGTTATTTGTTCTCCTACTGTAACTAACATGTCATGTTCTCTTTTACTTGCGTTTTCTGATATTGTTTTTTCTTGTTCTATTAAATTGTCAGTAGTTTTACCTTGTGCAGATACAACTACTACAACTGATTTTCCATTATTTTTTTCTTCTAGGATTCTTTCACAAACAGTATGAAGTTTATCATTGTCTGCTACTGAAGATCCTCCAAATTTTTGTACTACTATTTTCATAGACTTCACCTCTCGACCTAGTTGATTATATATAATAGTCAATATTTATATAATATATATAAGTCCACAGCGTTTTCTTCTTTTAACCACATATATCCACATTTTACGTGTTTTGGACATAAAAAAACTCGGTAGATACCGAGTATTTTTTATTGGAGGGGCCTACCGGATTCGAACCGGTGCTCAGGGAGTTGCAGTCCCTTGCCTTACCGCTTGGCTAAAGCCCCAGAGTAGGCATGTCTTGCGACATGTCTTAATTTTATATCAGTTAAGTATAAAAGTCAAATGATTTTTTTACCTTAATTTAATGGAAAAATAAACATTTCTAATTCTAACGTTCATTGTTATTTCGTCACTAATTAAAGCATCTACTCCAACTTCATATACTTTTTTATCTGTCATAGATTTTGGTGTAACATTTCTCATTGGTGTAATTATTTCATCTAAGCCGTATATAGCTTTGGGTTTAAGTTTAGTTGAAACAAAATCTCCGTAGAAATCTTGGTAACTATTTTTATAATAAGATGATTTTTCGTCTAGTTTGATGCTATCTTCAATTACCATTAAGGCGTAACCAGGACGAGGCACAACTGTATTTTTTACTTCTACGCATTCATCATCTTTATTACATTCTTTGCTCAAGTAGTCGTATTTTTCAACAATATCAATATCCTTGATCTTCATTGTAGCATTGCCTAGTGTAGTATCTTTTAGATTTACTTCTGTTCCCATTTTTACTTCACCAAGTTTTATTGGTTTAGTAATGTTTTTAGGTCTTACACTAAATGTTTTGTATGTTTTTAATAGTTCACCATCTTTGTATTTTAAGGTGTTTAGTATTTGTAATTTATAGCTTGTTTTAACGTCTTTTTCTTCTAATTCATAGGCAAAGGCATAATCATCTTCACTTCCATATTTTAATATTTGTCCTTCATATGGTTTTCCTATATCAAGGAATCTTGATGATTTATCATAGACAGGCATGAAGGTTTTTTTGCCATATGTTATTCTAAATACTGCTTTGTCTACTCTTGTATCTACTGATTTATTACGTAAAGCGATTTTCACTACTAAATAGTATTTACCACCTTGAATATCATTACCTCTATAATCAACATTTGTTATATAGCTTTCTTTTAAGGCCATATCGAATGTAGAAGTCGATACTTCTTGATTATAGTTGATTGATTTATTAGTTATTCTAAAGTTAACGTATAAACCAATCAAAGCCCCTATCCCAAGGATTCCACCAATAACAGTAAAGACAAATTTATTTTCTAATACATAGTATTTTAATTCTCTTAGTAAGTGAACTAAGCTCTTTTTTGCATAGTGTTCTTCAGATCCGATTCTGATTTCTATTTCTTCGTCTTCTTCGTTGACTCTCAGTTCTGAGTTTTTATCAAATTGAAGTGTTTTTATGTTAAAGCCAAGGGCTTTTGTTATTGTAAATAAAATAAAGAAGTACAACGGCAAATAGCTAAGTCGGCTCATGTCTCGAACGAAGTTAGCAAATGTAGCATCTAAGCCACTAATTCCATTCATTGAACTATGGAATAGTAACGCTAGTATTACTAAGACAATGTAGTAAATAAAGCCAATTCCATAGACTAAACCATTTTTCTTTTTGGATGTAAAAACGAAGTACATTATTCCGTTATAGATGATCATTAAAGCGGTGACTCCGAACGAAAGCATTGTTACATACTCATCTGCGAAGTTTGTTTCATATGTTTTGTAACCGTTTTTAACGAAATCTACAAAGAAAGAAGAGATATCTCTAAACTTTAATAACAAGTAAATCATTGGTATTAACATTAAAGCATTTATTAAACGATAATGTTTAGCTATAAAGTTATACGGATTTTTAATTATCACTTTTACATCCCTCCTATTCTATTATTAATTATATCATATAAAAAAAGAATTAATAGTTATTAATTCTTTTGTTTTATGAATATCATATTGATATTATTGAATTCCCAATCTGCATATTTGATTAGCTTAGTTTCACCATCTTTTAAATTGAACTTATATAATGTATCATTTACTAAATAATATATTTCATCATTTTTTATCGAAATAATTGATGTTATTTTTTTAGTTGTTATAAGTGTTTTTATATTGCTATCTAAATATTTTAAGTACAATCCTTCATCAGTAGCTTGATAATGATAGATGTTTTGGTATTTGAATACTAATGATGAGTTTTGAATTTCTTTTATTGTTTTTCTCTTTAGTTCACCATATTCGTATATAACACCTTGTTTACTCGAAGTACCTACAATACGCATTTTTTGTTTGTATGGTACTAGTTCATATTCAATTTTATTTTTGTTATCTAGAATGAATAATGAATCTTCATTAATACCTAGTACTGTACTATCAAATGAGATATCGTATTTTAGTTTCCACACTTCTTTTTTGTTGTTTTCTAAATTTATTAAATATACTCTATTGAAAGCATAGTTTTGTTCATAATCAGGTATTACTAAGTAATTGTTTATTACTGTTGATAATGGAACATCATATATATCTTTGTTAAAGATTTTTATTTCTTTTAAGTCATCACCTTTTTGGTAAGAAACACCTTTGTATGTCCATAAATATACTTCGTTAGCATTGTTATAATATAAATAGTTTCCTAATTCTTTTCCACCATCTATAGTTTCTGGATCCATGTTATAGTACACTACTTCACCATCTTTACTACATAAAGGATTAGTGGAAATATAGTCACTTTCAATATTTAAGCATATTAAAGAGTTCTTCTTTTCAGAAGAGATATCTTTGATTAAGCGCTTTTCTTTTAAGTATTTGCTTTGATATACAAAGTTGTATTCTACATTTTCGTATTTTATTTCGTAGTAATATAATTCTTTATTAGAATCATAATTCTCATTAATCTTATAGTCATTTATATTATATTCAAGACTGTATGATTTGTTTTTCAAGTGTGAAATTAATAACGATATTAGAAATATTATGATTATGATTATTAATATAAGTACTATAAGCGGTTTCCTTTTTAACTTATATCTTCTTTTCATTTTACTCTCCATGTTGTTGTCTTTGAACTATTGCGTATTCTTTCTTTTGTTCCATCATATTCATTGTTACAGCGTTTTGAATCTCTGGTAGAGATTTTTTATCTAAGTTGGTAAATACTACTAATTCTTTAATAGTATCAATTTTTACTTTTCCCCAGAATATTCCACGATATACTGTTAAATCATTGAACATATCAGGTGTTATTGATATAAGAGTATATCCTGTAATAATATGGTCACAACCAATAATGATTCTTTTGTTTGTAATAGTACATACACTAGTACCAAACCAATCTAGCACATTATCATTTCTTTGACCAGCAAAAGAATATAGTGGTTCTTCGTCTGTCATTAAATTGTCTTCAACTACACGTGCGTGTTTTCTTGTACGCCACCAAGTTATTGAACCTGGAAATTTAGATTTAAACATGCATACTTGATCATATACTTTGCCCATTTTATTCACCCAATTCTTTTTCTATTAAATTTATTTTTTCTTCATCAAATGTTGTAACGGAGATTACTTTTCCATTACTAACTGTGATTATATAGTTATAATCTAACTTTTTGAAACGATCATCTAGGTTGTAGAATTCTACTTCTTGTTTAGTCGTTAGTTTATTTATTCTAATAACATATATTTTTGTGCTTTTGTAATAAGCTATTTTATTTACCATTTTTAGAAACATATTTGATGTTTTAGATTTTGAATCTAATACTGCAATTGTTGATATCTTGTTGGATTTATATAGTTTCTTAAATTTTTTTAAATTAATATTAGCATAGTACTTTGTTTTTTCTTTGTATTTATCTTTTGTCGGTGTGAAGTATACTACTTCTTCTACTTCATCCGGATTATTAATATTATAGGTATTAACTAAGATAATGTTACTTACTAAAAGAAAAAAGATTAATATTATACAAATTCTATTGATTTTTTTAGATATATTAAGTTTTTCTTTTAACACCTAAACCACCCTCAATATATCTCTATTTTATAATAAAAAGCCTTAATTTACAATAAAAAGGGAACTATTACTAGCCCCCGATTTTTAGTAGTATTAATGCTACGCCAATTCCGATTCCACAGATTAATCCAATTACTGATAGAAGAAGTGAAACAGCAGTAAAACCTTTATTGCCGATTTTTTCTTCTACAACTAGTTTAATCTCATCATCTTTTTTCTTTTTTGTTTTTCTTCTTAATTCAGGATGATCTTTAGGATTAATAGGATATTTCTTTTGAATTAAGTCTAGTTTAGTTGTTACTCGAACATTTAAACTTTGTGTAGCCATTGTTCTTTCTACTTTATTAACTTTGTGTTCTTTATCTTTTTTAGATTCTTCTACTTGTTGTAGTTTTACTATTTTTTCAATATTATCTATGATTTCCTTTTCAAAAGCATTTGCTTTATCTAAATCTGTATTATTAAATATTATTCTACTGATTGCATCAAAGTATAATCTCTTAGCATCGCTTAATGCTTCTGTAACTTTTTGAATTTCTTTATAGTGTTTGGTGAATAATACTTGTAGTAATACTTCACGATCAACTATTTTATTATTTAACATGTATTCATCATCAGTTACTTGATTATCTTTTTCTACTGAATTAGATACTGAGATAGGACCAAAGTATGCATCAGTCCATACAGGTTTCTTTTGTTCTGTTAATTTACTAATTAAGTAATAATCTAATCCTCTATATTTTCTGCCAATGATTAAATCGAATAGAATCATTCTTAAATAATTCTTTTCAATTGCTTCTCTATATTTATCATCTAACGGTTCCCCAGCTTGTAGTTCTATTTCTTTTAGTAATGAATAAATGCCAAGTTTAACTACTTCTTCTACTGAACTCGAATCCTTTAGTGGATTTTCTTTTGTAGTTTGATATTGGATTACTTTTGATACCCATAATGAATCTTCTTCAGGTAGTAAGTTTTTGTTAACATACTCTACAACATGTTTAAGAACTGTTGTTGCTGAGATACGAGTTTCAATATCTTTGCTGTAATTTAATGGAGTGAACACTCCAACATTATGATCTTCTGAAACGATTCTTTTTGATTCTTCATGGTCAATATCAAGTAATTCGGCAATATCAGATTTGATAATGTCAAAATCATCTATATGCATTGTTTTAGTATCCAAACTATTAGATTTATAGACACCAAAAACATTATTATTCAATTGAACTAACTCAGAGCCATCTTGGAAACTATTAAAAGTATTAATGGTAACTGGTTCTTCTTCACGAATACCATTATCAAGAGATACTATATAAAATTGTACTTTTTCTTTTGTATCCATAATTTCCGTCTCCTAGTCTATATGTAAATTATAACAAAAATTTTATAATTATGCACTAAAAAATGGCATTTTTTTCATAAAAAAAAGACCTTTTGGTCTTTTATATTCAAATGGTGCCGAGAGACTGAGTTGAACAAGTCATCTTACTCAAACAAAGAGTACGTTCTAGCGTTGCCACTATCTCGGCATATATGTGTCCCTTAAGACATTTTAAATATAACATAGATTATGTTAATTTGTCTATTTTTATATGAAAAGTTTACAAAATAAGACACTTAAAATGGCGCCGACTGCCGGATTTGAACCAGCGACCTACGCGTTACGAGGGCGTTGCACTACCACTGTGCTAAGTCGGCATAACTAAATTATACACTTTTTTTATTAATAATGTTATAATTATTGAGAATAAGGGAGTGTTAGTATGAGAGCTGTAGCAATTAAAGAAAAAAGAAAAGTTATTCAAACTGTTATTGATGGACCAAGAACTAAAAATGGCAGTGTTGTAATAGATGTTAATAAATGTGGTATATGTGGTTCTGATATTCATTATTGGGATATGGGAATGCCTGTTGGTTTAGTAATGGGCCATGAGTTTTGTGGTACTGTTGTTAATTCTGGCGATAGAAGTGATTTAAAAGTTGGAGATCGTGTTACAGGTTTACCTATTTCACCTTGTGGTCATTGTGAAGCTTGTTTAACTGGTAATCCACAATATTGTGCTAAGACATGGGATCAAGCTGTAGGTTTATCTTTAACAAATCCTGGCGCATACGCTGAAAGAACTAGCGTAAGATCAGACTTAGTTATTAAAGTACCAAGTAATATTACAGATGCTGAAGTAGCAATGGTTGAACCTAGCGCAGTTGCACTACATGCTGTTGATTTGGCTAATATTAAGATTGGTAGCAAAGTTTTAGTAATTGGTGCAGGTATTATTGGTCAATTAACTGCAATGTTTGCAAGAATGAATGGTGCTTCATATGTAGCAGTATCTGAAGCTAATCCTAAACGTGGTGAAAAAGCAGTTAAATTTGGTGTAGCTGATGAATACTTCTATGCTTTAGATGAAAATTGGAATCAAAATGTTAGAAAAGAATGTCCAGAAGGATTTGACTATGTTTTTGATTGTTGTGGTAATAGTCCTGCTGTTAGTAGTGGAATTATGGCTGCTAAACCACATGGTACTTTAGTATTGGTTGGTGTTTCTATGGATAGTATTACTATTCCATCTATATTAGCTGTTACTAAAGAACTAGTTATTCTGGGTGCTATAGCATATACTAGAGAAGAATTTGAACAATGTATTAAATTAATGTCTGATAGAAAGATAGATACTTTGAAGTTTGTTGATGATGTTGTTCCTTTAGAAGGAGTACAAAATGCATTTGAAAGACTTACTTCAGGTGATGATAATGCTATTAAGATATTAATAGATCCAAAATTGCAAAAGTAGATAGCATCTACTTTTTTATTTACACAAAAAAATAGAGAAAATACTCTATTTTAATCATATTTATAGTATAATTAAAGTTGAATAGAGGGATGTATATGAATAACTCTGTAGAAATGTGGATTGAAAGAGGAAAAGAATTCATCGATCCTAGCAAGCATGAATTATGGGAGAACTGTGTTAGAACACGTGCTAAAGGTGAATCTTTTGGAAAAGATTTAGATGTAGCTTTGGGTATAATGCAATTATTGGATTATGATTTACCTATGGAATCTGTTATGGATTATTTTAACAAAAAAAATCTTTCTGATTTATCAAAGGCTATGGTAGTTGATATAGTATGGCATTTTTCTAAAAGAGGCTGTGATTTTTTCCGTGCAAATACAAATATGGAAGAAATTATTTCCATCGGGGCTTTAGAAGATGTTGTTGAAAAGCTATTAGATGCAAAATCTAAAGGAAAACATGTATTTACTATTTTTAATGGTCATGTTCTTATTTCTGACACTGTTACAATGGATAAAGCTTTCTTGGAAGTTACCGGCTTTACTAGAGCAGATTTCGATAAGAAAAGACAAGAATTATTAGAAGAAGATCATAGAAAAATGGAAGAAAATAAAAAAGTAGCTCTTTCTAGGGTAGATGAATGGATTGAAAGAGGAAAAGCTGTTATTGATCCATCAAGACACCATATTTGGGAAGAGTATGTTAGAAATCATGCTGTAGGTATGTATCATGGTGATGATACTGAGATTTCTCTACAAATAATGGAAGCGTTAGAACGTGGAGAATCTTTAAAAGATAGCTTCAATATTTTAAAGAATGCTGACACTTCTGGTTATCTTGCATCCATAATCATAAGGACAGTTATGGAACTATCAAGTAGAGGACCAGATTTTTATGAAGTTGCTGCTTTCTTTGAATTATCTGATGAAGATAAACAATACTTAGAAGAAAAAAGACAAGAAAACAGAAAACTTGAAGAGTTGCGCCAAGAAGCTGGAAGCGGACCAAAATTTTAAATAAACCACAGTTTTTGTGGTTTTTTTGTACATTTTAACGTAAATTTAAATTAATTATTTCTTTTTTAGAAAAATATAAATGATATAATAATATTGAGGTGTTAGACGATGGAAAGAGAAAGAGTTCATTTCCCAGCTGGAAGCAACATAGATAGCGCTGTTTACTTATTGTTATCATATAAAGCAAGAGGGGTACATGCTTATGGTGTTTTTAATGGATATGAATTAGATTCAGAGACTGTTTCTATGGATGGAGCTTATAAGAAGATTTTAGGCTGTACTAAAGAAGAATGGGATGAAAAACAGAGACAATCTCGCATAGAATATGAACGCCAAGAAAAAGAAAGAGAAATTCGTGAAGCTGGTTATAAAAACACTGTTGCTGAACATAGAGCTAATAGTGATGGTATTATTACTATGGATAAAGTTATAGCAGGATTAAAATTTATCGCTGAAAATCAGGAGATTTCTCAAGAAGAAATGATTCAAGGATTATTAGATTTAGGTTGTGATTTCTCATTCGATGATATAAAAAGACAATTTCCAGATCAAGGATTGTTATTTGATAGCATGAGAAAGTGTTATGCATCAGGCGGAGCTTCCCTTATTGTTAATGCAAGAGATAGCGAAGGTGGTAGAGCTTATGTAGAGGATAGATTCTTAAGTCTTGATGATTATACATCTATATATCATTTTATTAGAGTTGTTACTGGAGATGAATCTTATACTAAAGAAAATATTGTAGGAAAAGGCGTAAGAATGTAAAAGAAGGTCAAAAACCTTCTTTTTTTATGATAAAAACACCGAAAAATCGGTGCTTTTTTGCTTATTTGGTGGAGCAGACGGGATTTGAACCCGTGTCCAAGATACTTTGCTATATAACATCTACAAGTTTAGTTAGATTTATTATTTAACTAGGGAGCCGGCTATAACGTACCTACTATCCTAGCGATCCTAAGTCAAATTTCGTTATTATACCTTAGAAAATATAATAATATACTCTATATTTATAAACCCTTATCCTAACCTATAGATAAAATTAGGTAAGAGTGCTTCTAACGCCTTATATTAGGCAAAAACTAGATTAGAAGCGAAACTATATTCAGTTTCGTCATTTAATTTTAATTGTGAATTTTAGGTATTCCTACCACTTGCAGTCATACTCAAATGTACCCTGTCGAAGCCAAATCTGCCCCGGATACGACTAAATTATAGCATATTTGGCCTTTTTTTAGCAAAAATTTGGTTTTTTTTGAGAAATTGTAGGCAAAATTTGACGCTATAAAATGATGGTGTTATACTTTTCCCGACAACAAGGAAGTAGTCGAGATAATTGGTTAGATTTACGGGTTTTAATTACGGGTTTTATATAATAAGATAAAGTTGACAAACAGGTCTTATTATAGTAGTATAACCAATTATCGAAGGAGAAAGTATTTTTAAAGGGGGATTTTGGTATGAAAAAATATTACGAAATATTAGGTTTAAACGAAGATGCTACTCTTGAAGAAGTCGACGAAACTTTCACTAAAATTAAACTAGCGTTATACAATGCTCGTGAAAATGGTGAAATTAGTCGTGCAGAATTCACAAAAAGATACGATGAAGCTGAATTAGCACATGACGCTATCATCGAAGACGCAAAACAAAAAGCCGCTGCCGCTGCAGTTGCTACTAATGTTGAAGAAGAAATCAAAAAGGTTGAAGAGGAAAACAAAGAAACTGGAACTACTGAAGTTACTGAAACTACAACAGTTGTTAAAGCACCTGTTGAAGAAAAAACAGGAGCTAAAAAAACTGGTAAAGGTTGGAAAGTGGCTGCTATAGTTTTAGGTGTATTGTTAATAGCTTCTACTATTAAAGGATGTCATGATGGTGACTGGTTAAATAAAGCTACTGGCGCTAATGTATCTGGACGTCCTGCTGCTGAAGAAACTATTGGTAATACAGATGATCCATATGCAGAAGAAAAAGAAACTGAAACTGCTTCATCTAGTTCAGAAAGTGAAGAAACTGAAGAAGTTGTAGAAGAAAATCAACAAGTTGTTATTGACTTAGGAGATGTAGAAGATGATACTTTAGTTAGAGCTAGAGCACAAGAATTATGTGATCAGTTAGCTGCTGCTGGTATTGTTAATCCAACTACTACTGTTCCATATACAACTGATGAATTATTTGTATTAATCAAATATGCTAACGGAGTTTATACTCCAGAAACTGAGGAAGAAATCGATATATTACATTTAAATTTACTTAACTTAATGATTTCTCCATTAAACACAGATCCATATCTATATCATGTAGTATTTGCAAATGGAAATGATGATTTTAATGATTTATTAGATCCAAATGCTCAAAGCGCTACATTTGGTGAAGCATTTGCTGCTTACGGAGAAAATGGTGTTTATCCATTAGTTCAATGGTTTGAACAAAAACGTATAGAAATTTATTCAACTCTTGATAGAGAAGAAGTTAATAGAATCTATAGAGAAGTTGGTCAAGTTATGGCTGACTTAATGAAAGGTAATGGTTGTACTATTACATTATATGATGGCAAGGATGCTAAAGAAGGAATCGAATATCACTTCACTAGTGAACAAGTTCTAGCTCATCATTCAAGTGCTATGATCATTACTACTGAATTCCAATTAATAATGGCTAACCATTATGAAATTAGAGATATTAACGATCAAGTAATTGATGAAGTTTCTCAAACTTGGGAAGTTTATAATAAACTAAATAGTGATGGTGTTGACGAAAATGGTAAACCTATCATTAATCCAGATATTGTAACTTATGATGAAATGAATGCATGGGTTAACAATGGATGTGATTATGAATGGGCTATTGATAGCGTTCTATTCGACGGTCAAACATTTGGTCAAAGAATCCAAGGCGACATGGAAGGTATGGCACAAAACAATTATGCTATGCAACATGGTGGTCAATCACTAGGGAAATAATAATTAAAAAAATATAGAAGGAGGAAAATGATATGTACGAAGAAAACAACGTTACCTACCACGTAGGTATCAATTGGAAAGACGTATTAGTTAAAATAATTCTATTGATTTTATTTATTCTATTACTAGTATGGATCTTCCCAAGACCAAACATGAGTGTATTCTATGATAGTGTATATAGAGATAATGTTAACACTATGAGAGAATCAGCTAGAAATTACTATACTATCGATAGATTACCTAAGAGTGTTGGTGAACAAACATCAATGACTCTTAAAGAAATGGTTGATAACCATTTACTAATCCGTTTTACTGATAAAAATGGTAAAACCTGTGATGAAAGTACTTCTAAAGTAGAAGTTACTAAATCTTCAGACAGTGAATATACTTTAAAAGTAGTATTAAACTGTGGAGATACTAAGGATTATATCCTTGAAACTATTGGATGTACTACTGTATGTTCAAACGGAACTTGTACTACTATCATTAATAATGGTAATAATAAAGGTTCTAATTCTGTAGCTGCTAATAATAATGGTAGCTTAGATAATAGTTATGCAAATAACAATGATTCTGCTAATAATAATGGTAATTTAGATATTAATAGTGGAAATGGAAATTCTAATTCAGGTGCTACTGAAATAGATGATACTGATTATAGTGATTATGATGTTAAAGATGGTAAGTTCACTACTAAGATTACTTATTATCAACATAGAAAAGCTGTAGTTTCTTATAAGACTATTTATACTTGTCCTTCTGGATATACTAGAAGTGGTACTAAATGTATTAAGAAAACTACAGGAGCTACTATTGATGCAACTCCTCACTATACTCCAGATCAAGTTGTTACTGTTGATGCATTAATCGGACAAGGTGAAGATAATAAAGTTTATGCTGAAGCAATTAAGACTCAAACAGGAACTGATTATACTTGCCCTACTGGTTATACATTAAATGGTCAATATTGTATTAAATATACAGATGCAACTGAAAAACCTGGCGATAAAACTTATACTTGTCCTTCTGGATATACTTTAAATGGTACTAAGTGTACTAAAACAGTAGATGCTACTTATAAACCAGGTACTACTTCTTATACTTGTGATAATGGTGGTACATTAAGTGGTACTAAATGTACTATTACTAAAAATGCTACTGAGAATGTAACTTATACTTGTCCAAGTGGATATACTAAGAATGGAACAAGTTGTTATAAAGTTTACGATGCTTCTACTAAATATAGTTGTCCTTCTGGATATACATTAAGTGGAAGTAAATGTTCTAAAACAAATACAACTACTATAGATGCAACTAAGTCATATAGTTGCCCAAGTGGATGGTCTAGAAGTGGTTCTACTTGTAGTAAAACTACTACATCTACTCAAGCTGCTACAGCTCATTATAAGACTGTATATGGTAATTGGGTAAATGGTGGAACTAAGTATTATACTTCATCAGGTAAAGGTTATACTGGTGATACTTCTAAATTAGTTCTTCAAGGTGCTATATCAGGTGCTACTTGTGGTAGTCCTTGTGGAAATAAAGGTATTTGGTATAAATATATTTACTATACAAGAAGTAAATCTTCTGTAGTTGATTATTATAGTTGCCCAAGTGGATGGTCTAGAAGTGGTTCTACATGTAGTAAATCTTCTACATCTACTCAAGCTGCTTCTGTAAGTTATAGTTGTCCAAGTGGATACAGTAAGAGCGGAAGTAAGTGTACAAAATCAACTACTGATACTAGAGATGCTTCTAAGACTTATACATGTAATAGTGGTGATTCATTAAGTGGTACTAAGTGTACTCATACAATCGCTGCTACTAAAAAAACTACTTATAGTTGTCCTTCTGGATATACATTAAGTGGTACTAAGTGTACTTATACATATAATGCTACTCCACATGAAGGTACTGGTTCATATACTTGTCCTTCTGGATATACATTAAGTGGTACTAAGTGTACTTACACAATTGATGCTACTATTGGTCAAGGACCAAGTACATGGACTTGTCCTACTGGTTATGAGTTATTAAAAGATGGTTCTCATAAATGTATTAGAAAGATCGATGCTACAGCTACTCCAGTATATACATATACTTGTCCATCTGGATATACAGCTGAAGGTACTGGTGCTAATACTAAGTGCTACAAAATTGTTCATACTGATGGTTACTACTGTGCAGATGCTGATGCTACTTTAACTGCTGATCACAAGTGTGTTAAGACTGTTAAAGGACATATCGATTATTATACTTGTCCATCTGGATATACTTTAAATGGTACTAAGTGTACTAAGAAAACTAGCGTAACAATTGATGCTACTAAGACTACTAAGAAATATACTTCTTATAAGTATACTTGGAGTAAGAGCTCATACTTAAGTGGTTGGGAATTTACTGGTAAAACTAAAGTAGTTACTCAAACACATTATGCTGGACAAAAATAATAAATAAAAAGGCTCGTATGAGTCTTTTTTTATGGCACAAAAAAAGAATAATTATTTATTCTTTTTATATTTAAATAATGCAGATGGGCGATGCCCTAATCCGGTTTTAACTTTATCGGTTTTTTCTACTTTATCTGCAATAATTCTTCTAAAAGCTGGATCCAATAATTTTTTGTTTAAAATTACTTCATATACTTGTTGTAGATCTCCTAGTGCAAAGTATTCTGGCATCATATTAAATACTACATCTGTATAACCAACTTTATTTTTTAATCTTTCGATACCAGACCAGATTACTAGTGGATGATCAAATGCTATATCTTTGTTTTCAACAACTTCAAATTTGTATCTATCAGTTGTTTGTTCTTTTAATGTTTTCTTTATTTTAAAACTTAGAGTTTCGTTTCCATTATCTAGATATACTGTAACGATATTATTTTCTTCACTATATTTTATATTGAACCAAGAAGCATTTTCATTTAGTTTGTAGTCTAATCTGTTTTTGTCTATTAATGCCATGTAAGATGTTGATACTATACGCATTCTAGGATCTCTATCTACTCCACCATAAGTATATAGTTGTTCTAGATAGATATCATGAAGATTTGTCTCTCTCGCAAGGATTCTTTTAGGACATTCTTCTAAATCTTCTTTAACATCTAGAAATCCTCCTGGTAAGCACCACATATCTTTGTAAGGGTAATCATCTCTTTTTACTAAAAGAACGCTCATATGTTTTTCGCTTGATTTACGATAGTTATCAGACTGTTCACTACTAATGCTTAGGATTAAAATGTCTGTTGTAATCGACATTGGGTCATAATCTCTTGGATTATAATCTTTTAAGAATTCTTCTTCACTTTTATACATCATGTTAATAACACCTCATGTTGATTATATCATAATATGTGATAAAATTGTTGATGAAGAGAGATGATTTTTTATGTATTGTAGAGAATGTGGAAACGAGTTAGGTAGTAATGATTTATTTTGTGGCAAATGTGGAGCTGCAAGAATACAAAACCAACAAAGTGTTGCTCAAGCAGTAAATACCACAAGTAATAATACCGATAAAGTACTATATGGAGTTGTTGGATTCTTTGCTCCTTTGGTAGGTTTAATTCTTTCTTTAGCTACTAAAAAAGATAAACCAGAGGCAGCAAAAATTGGTATTATAGTATCTGTTATTCGATTAGTATTGAATTTGATATATTTTGTTTTCTATTTTCTTTTTTCAATTTATAGTTATATATAAAAAAAAGTGCTATTTAGCACTTTTTTCATTTTCTAATTTTTTATAATCTACTTTACCTATCATTGTTTTAGGTAATGATTCACGGAATTCAAATTCTTTTGGAATCATATACTTAGCTAGATTCTTTTCACAATATTCTTTAATGCTTTGTTTTACTTTTAGATTGTTTTTGTATGATTCGTTTAGAACTATGAAAGCCTTAGGTACTTGTATTTTGTATGGGTGAGGTATTCCTACTACACAACAACTAAGTACTGCTTCGTGTTTTTCTAAGACATCTTCTATATGAGAAGGGAAGACGTTATAGCCTGACACGATAATAAGTCTTTTTAGACGTTGTACAAAGAATAATAGACCATCTTCATTAATATATCCCATATCTCCAGTATGTACCCATATGCGCCCTTTTTTGTCCTTTTCTAGGATTTCATTTGTTTCTTTTTCGTTATTTAGATAACCAAGCATTACTGAAGGGCCACTGATCATTATTTCTCCAGCTTCATTTGGTGGTAGTTCTTCATGGGTATCAACATCTACTATTTTTAGACTATTTCCTACTAAAGGTATTCCTGAAGAACCTAATGCATATGCTCCTGGAGCTGGGAAGACGCATCCTCCGCTAGTTTCACTTAGACCGTAACCTTGTACTATTTTATGTTGACAATGATGTTCCTCTAAAAACTTATTAACAGCTATATTTTTTTCTTCTGTTAGAGTATCACCACCGGATACAACATATTTAACTTTAGCCAAGTCAACTTTATTCATGTGTTTATTTTTGATCATTGCTTCAAATAATGTTGGAACTCCTGGTATTATTGTTGGTTTATATTTGGTTAATAGTTTATCAAATCGTGTTGCATCAAAACGAGGTATTAGATTTAATGTACATCCCTTTGCTAATGGAAAGTGAATTGTTTCTACTAAACCGAAGCAATGGAACATTGGTAGAATACATAAGAAACTATCTGTATCATCTATGTCAGGTAATGATACACTGGCTTGCCCAACAACAACGTTAATATTACCATTTGATAATAGGATATTTTTAGGCGTACCTGTAGTTCCTCCACTATGAAGTATTACCGCAGGTTTGTCTTTTTCTGAATGAGTTAATACTTTGGTATTGTAATGAGTCCCCTTAACCATGAAGTCATCCCAACGAATGAATTTTTCATCACTTTTAGGAAGAAAGATTTTTCTTTCTTCTAATAAATAATATCCCAATCCAGTTAATTTAGGCATTGAATCTCTAGGAGATACTATGACTGCTTTATAAACATTGGTTTCTTCAATTACATTTTTTATATTTTTATATGATAAATTGACTGCTATTAGCATAACACTATTAGTATCTAATAAGGATGCTTTAATTTCTTCCTCTGCTGATAGTGGATGTATCATATTAGCTATAGCTCCAATTTTACTGATAGCATAGAATGCTATTACAGCTTCTGGCGTGTTTGCCATACAAACACTAACAACATCGCCGGTTCTAACTCCTTGACTAGTTAATGCTCTAGCACAAATATCAATTGAAGAGAATAACTCATAGTAAGTTATTTTACGACCAAAGTAATTGATTGCTATATTTCCTTGACGATCTTTATTTCCTTCATAGATGAATTCATATAAAGACATATCAGGAACTGTTACCTTTAATTTATCTTTAGGATAGAATTTATCCCATGTATGTTTTTCCCCTTTAAATATCTCTTTTAAGTTTTTAAACAATTTCATATTTATATCACCTTTATGGACAACTGTTGCTTAAGTTTCAATTGTATTGTATAATTCTATATAGGTAATATCAATCATCAATTTATTTAAATTTTGTGATTTATTAAACACTTTTTGAATGAATTGTTTAAGAACGGAGGTTTTATCAATGGATAGAAGAGTGAAATATACAAAAAAAGTAATCAAAGATACTTTTATTGATTTATTAGATAAAAAAGATATTAGTAAGGTAACTGTAAGCGAGATTTGTAAGATAGCAGATGTTAATAGAGCAACCTTTTATCGTTATTATTTAGATGTGTTTGATCTATTAGAAAAGATGGAACAAGAATTCGTTGAAGATGTAAAAGCTGCTTATGGAACTAAAGATAGTGAAAAACAGTCTTTAGCCTATTATGCTACCTCTTTATTAAATATGTGCTATGACAATCAAAAATTAGCCAAGATTTTATTTACTTCTACTGGTAAGCCTTATTTTTTGAATAGCATTCTGGAGGAGTGCTACAATAGATGTAAGGTTAGATGGATTAGAGCTGTTCCTGATATTGATGAAGACGACATCGAGTATGCATCTGTGTTTATTTTTAATGGTGCATTAGGGGTCGTAAATTATTGGATTAAATGTGACTTTGATAAGAGTGTAGATGATGTTGCCAAAATCATTCAAGATTTAGCTCATTACGGTTTAGATAAATTTATCTATAAAAAATAAAAGATACAAATTATTGTATCTTTTTATTTTTCTAGTATTTTTTCATTTATTATTTTTATAAAATGATAATCATTCATTCTCAAACATTTTATAGTTTTACCATTAATCTTGGTTTCTATTTTAATGACATTATCTATTTCTTTATTAACTCCATCTATTATTAAGAACAAGTCGTTATAGGCATCATATGTAGATAATGTTATGGTTTTGTTAGTAGGAATGATTACTGGAACTAATAAGCTTTTATATACTTTGTTGTTTAACGGTGCTATTGGAGTTATTTGAAGAGTACTTAATGTGTTATAAACAACACTACCTCCAAAGCTCATGTTATAGGCCGTAGATCCAGTGCTAGTACTAATTAGTAGACCGTCACCTTTGAAGTCTTCTAATAATTCATTATCAACATATACTGGTATTTTTAAAGCATGGAAGTTTTTACTTCTGATAACTATTTCATTAAGGCTGTTGTAATAGTATGTTTGATTATCTGTTGTTACTGTTGTTTCTTGAATACTTATTTCTTCTTCTCTAAAATCATTGTCATTTAATCTTTTAACAAAGTCTTTTGTGTCTTTTATATCAATTTCTTGTAAGAATCCTAAAGTTCCACTATTAACACCAATATAGTATATATTACTATTAAATCTTGTTTCTTTAACCATTCCAAGAAATGAACCATCACCACCGATAGATATAGCTAGGTCGTAGTCTTCATCTACTAAATCAAAGCCATATTTTCTTAATTCTAATTGAAGATCTGTGGCTACATTTTTTGATTTTTCATTATCATTAACAAATAGTTTTACTTTATTTATTTTTCTTTCCATTTATATCACCTGTTTTTTATTGTAGTAATAAATAGCAAAAAGTAATAATTAATAGAACAACAATAAATACAATTGCTGGAACAAATGATGTATTAACAAATCCTTGAGTTTGTTTAGGATCTCTTGTTAAACGTTTTACTACTACATCAGATTTATTTTTTTGTTTTGCAGAATCCGTTTGTACTAATTGAGATATACTATCGATAAATTCTTGTTTTGATTCACAGCCCATTTCTTTTGTTTCTTTAACAAATTCTATTGCTTTATTAATCAGTTCTTCTTGATTAAATAATACTTGATTAATATCTACTAATGCTTGTTCTTTTCTTCCTAGTTTAACAGCTTTTTCTTCCGGTGTTATTACTTCAGAAGATTTTAGTTCTTCTGTTTCGTTAGCAATAGTTTGTAGTTTATTTTTAGCATTAGTTAAACATTTTTCTCTTAGGCCAATTAGTATTTGATTTATTACTGCTGCTAATTCTTCTGAAGATAAATTGTTATCTGTTTTAGCTAAATTTTCTTCTATTACTTGATTTAATAAATGAGTTGCAAATGTTGAGGCATTGGCTTGACGATTGGCAAGAGCGTCTTTTAATTCTTGATTATTATCTCTAGCTTCTACAGGATTATAGTTGTCTATTATTATTTTATCTTTTACTAATTCTTCTATTTCTTTAATTTGTGGGTTTTCTTCGTTAGCTACATAGAATGATCCAGGGCTATGAGCATCAACACCCTTGACTACCATTAATCCATCAATAGATGCTGCTATTTTCCAAAATAATGGATGTGGATATTCTAGATAGCCATCTTTTAGTTTTTTATTTTGGATAGATGGAGATAAATTTATTTCAATTGGTATTCCCATGTCTCTTGCTTTTTCACAAATCATTCTGCTAGCTATTTGGGCATTTTCTTCAAACTTTTTTCTGTGTTCAGGTGCCACCTGATCACGATGTTTCATGAAAATATCAGGATGAGCTACAATATCGAATAAGCCACTATCTATGGCATCTACAACTGCTTTAGCATATTGAATTGGATAATCTGGAGAATTAAAATCTTCATGACCAAATCCTTTTCTAACGTAGTGTTGACCTAAAATCATGTAGTCAACTCTATTACGCATTTCTCCTAGAAATGCTTCGCGCATTGGATCATATTCTGCTTCAAAGCCAGCTAGTATGGTCATGTCCGAGTTTTCATCTTGTAATCTGTTTATTGATTCTATATATTCATCAACTTCTGATAATAACATTTTCCAATCTTCTTCAGGTAATACTAGTTCTGGATTTGGGATGTGTTCTGTAAATCCCAGCATTTCGATTCCATTTTTTTTGGCAGCTTCTAGTATAGTCTCATCACTTACGAAACGAGAATGACCAGATCTATATGTATGTGTATGATAATTATATTTTTGATTAAACGCCATAAACATTCCATCTTTCTCGTTTTTAATTATATCATAGCTATTTATTCATCCCAAAGTAATTCTTCTAAACTGTCTATTATTAATTCTATTAAAATATTTTTATTTTTTCTTCTTGTCTTTTTATCTACTATGATACTAGTATCATAATATTTATTGTTATAGTAAATTGAAAAGAATACTTCATTATCTTTTCCATAGTTATTAGATATATCTGCTCTATTTAGTTTTCCTGTTATACCAATTCCAATATTAGCATTCGCAAATTTAGATATGTTGAATGCCATTTCATGAGCAGTCTCAATTGAATAAACTGAATATTTGTCTATTACTTTAGGATCGACACCCATTTTAATTTTGTATTCATTGGAATAGGTTACAGCAGAATATTTTAATACTTCTGATGCTCCTTCTATACAAGTAATAGCATTTACTACTCCTCCACCGGTACATGATTCCATAGTAGCTATAGTTAGTTTTTCTTTGGTTAATTTTTTTATTATTTTTTTAAATGTTTTCATATTATCACCTATTTATATATAAGTTTTTTTCCAAATCCAGCAGTTAATCTATTGTCTGTTGTATAAACTAATTGTGTTGTATAAGGGCAAACGCAATCCTTTACCATACGAGCATAGAATTCCACTAGTTTGTTGTATTTAGTTAGATAGATTCCATCTAAGCATTCACAGTATTCTTTACTATAAAAATGATGTCCTTTAAAGAATGATCCATCTAAGTTGTTAAAAATATCATTAAAATTTATAAATTGTTGTTCTGCATATGGATTGCATTTCATTAGTGATACAAAACCATTTTTGTATACTCCTAATTCACCAACATGGTCTAACATTCTTTTGATTTCTTCTAGATTGGATATATAGTCTTTCATAACTATTGTATTGATATTAATTATCTTTTTATCTTCTAAGCTATCTTGTAGTGTAGCTATATCATGGGATGAAGCTACACTACGAGTTTTAAAGATTTGGTAATTTGTCTCATCATCATAATGATGTCTAGAGATGTGGATACTTTCTAGTTTATTAACATCTGGATATTCTTTTAGTTTTAATAAATTGATACCATTTGTAGATATTTGGACTTCCATATTAGGTTCAATAGAATATATTAAGTCTAATAATTGAAACAATTTATTATAGTTTAGTAATGGTTCGCCACCAGTAATTGAAATACCGTGTAAACGATCTAATGATATTAAGTATCTAATTACAAATTCTAATTTGTTTAAATCAATTGTTCCATAGTCGCAACTATTAGCGTTAGCGCAGAATTTGCATTCTGCGTTACAACTATCAGTTAATTTTATATATAATCTTAGTTTTGCTTTTCCTGTTTTGGGTTCTTGTAAATTGGTAGTACATAGTTCATTTTTAGCTATTAGTTCTTGATCAAATAGTTTGATTGTTTCCATTAGCAACGTCTTGTATAACTAGCTGAGCCACAAGAACTTGAATATGAAGAACTACCACAAGATGTTGAACTACTTGATTCATAGTGTCCATAGTGTTTTTTGTTTTGTTTTATTAGTCTTTTTTGTTCTTCTGGTTCTAGTAGTAATGTATTGATATCTATGTACCCAATTGCTTTTCTAATTGCTAGTATTTCATTAAGACATACAACTATTTTATTTAGTTTTTTTAATGAATCTCCTTCACACATTTTTGTTAATACTAAGTATTCATAGAATTTAGTAACGTTTTGTTTTATTTCTTGTTCTTTTAAGTTTGGAGCATTGATGATACGGTTAAAGAATTCTATTACTTCTTGTTCATCAAACATATTATCACTCCCTATTCATTTGTTTTATTACGTTCTTTTTGTAGTTTGTGCCAGTTTATAATTCCGATAATAGCCATTATTAAGTAGATACTCTTTTTAGTTAGATATACTAAATCGAAGTGGATGATATACATTGCTACAGCAATGATATCAGTTATAATCCACCAGAAGTATTGTTCTTTAAATCTAAACATTTCTAGGATTACGGCGATGATACCAATACTTAATGTGAAGGCGTCTAACCAAGCTACTGTTCCACCTAGTTTAACTAGAATCGCATGATAAATAATTCCACCTGCAATAATAACTGCTGCACTTATGACATTTTGTAATACTGTTAGTTTTTTTGCTTTTGTTTTTTCTAAGTATTTTTCGTCTCTATGTTTTGCCCAGATATACCAAGATATGAAATTTACTGGTTGATAGAATAGTACTTCTAAAGCAAATGTTCCATAAATCTTGTGATACCATAGGAAGATAGCATATACGAATGTATTTACTACAGCAAAGATAAAGTTAGATATGTTTGCTTTTGCACAGAAGAAGATACACATAATTCCACAGATTGCACTAACGAAATTAATTATTGTTAACCATAATGGGTTTGTACTAGTTTCTGGATGTACAATTGCTTCTACTACAGCAATTCCAGCTATTATGATCATGATGATGATCATAATAATTTCATACCATTTTAATTCTTTAAAACTTGTTTTTATATTGTTTAATTGTTCTTTAAATGTTAATTTTTTTAAACGAGCCATAATTCTCTCTCCTTTTCTTTTTTCATATTTCTTATTTTTGTTCCACTAATTGGATAATGGATTCTTTTGTAGTCAACTACTCGATGAGTAGCTTCTGGGTATGCTCTTTTGAAGTAAGGATCGTATGATGGTTCACTTGAATAAACTGCATCTAGTTTTTCTCCTACTACTTCTCTTACTAATGGCGTTTCGGCATCCCAGTCTTCTTCACCATTTGGTAGTCTTAGTTTACTTACATCAATGAATGTAGGTATAGCGTTTTTATAGTTTTTACAAATATTAATTACATGTTTTTTTCTATCTTCTACTGATAGGTAGTCTCCTTTGTATTTTTTAAGTACTTTTTCTTCATCGGCGCCGCCGTAGAAGAATATTACATAGACTTTTTTACATTCTTTTGTAGCTACATCTATACAGTAATTATGTCCTTTATGTAGTGGCATGAATTTACCACCGTACATTCCGATTTCATATTTTTTCATATAGATGATTCCTTTCGATATATTCTTTTACTTCTTTTTTTAGGTATTGATGTTTACCATTTCTTATCTCTGTTGAAGAAATATCTATATTTGGAAAACTAGGTATGACAATGAATTGTTCTTTTGGAAAGTTTTCTAAATATTTGTATATATTTATGTCATTTCTATTAACAACTATTATTTTATTAACAAGTATTTCATTAATGTTTTTCCACTTGTTTAAGTTAATAATGTTATCAGCTCCCATGATTAGATATAATTCATCGTTAGGATAGTCTTTTTTTAAATTTCTTAATACTTGGTAAGTATAAGGATCTTTGTTATGGATATCATCAACTATTAGGTTTTCTGTTTCATAGAACTTTAACATGTTAACTCTATCTTTTATTGGTGTAGGTTCATGTTTATCCCAATAGTTAGGTGTTGCTAACATAAGGACTTTATCTACGTAGTTGTTATCTAATAAATAGTTAGCTACTTTGATGTGTCCTTCATGAACGGGGTTGAAACTTCCTACGAAGATACCTAGTTTCATATTTATTCCTCCTTTATTTTTTGTATGTTGGTATATTAAATTTGTGTTGGTTAGCGTTGTGCTTTCTTAGGATTTTTTGTTTTACTTCTTCATCTACTGGTTCACCGTTCATTACTTTGGCTACATCAGAGTATGTAAATCCTAATTTGTCTTCATCCGTTTTACCGCTTAAACCATCACTTGGTGCTTTATAAAGTACTGGTTCTGGAACTTCTAGTACTTCACCAATCTTGATTACTTCTTCTACTGTTAGATCTGCTAAGACATTGATGTCACATACACCATCGCCACCTTTTGTGAAGTAACCAACAAATTGTTCACATTTATTACCAGTTCCTGCTACTAAATAACCTTTGTTTGTTTTCTTTGTATACATTTGAGCTATGTAGTAGAAAGCTGCCATTCTAAGTCTTGGTTTTAGGTTAATTTCACTGTCTTCACTTTCTGTGAAGTCATCTAGTTTTTTTGCTTCATTTTCAAATGTGTCATAGACACTAGTTAGATCTAGATTAATTAGTTTAAATCCGAATTTATCTGCCACTAATTTGGCATCTGTAGCATCTTGCTTTTTGCTATGGCAAGGTAGTGTAACTCCTATTACATTTTCTGGTCCAATAGCTTTTGCAAATAAGCCTGCTACTACACCACTGTCTTTACCTCCACTAATACCTAGTACTACTCCTCCAAGATTGTATTTTTTATAATAATCTTGAATAAATTTAATTATTTTTTGTGTTTGTTCTTGTGCATTGAATTTCATATCATTTTTTCCTCCTTTTTAGACGTTTTAGGACGTTTTTAATACTTTTTCGTATAAATAAACGTTATTATTTTTTGCGTCTTATTTCGCCTCTTTTTAAGTTATAAGTCATAAATGCTATTTTTGAATTAGCATCTGCCATTTGATTTGTTAATACTAGTTTTTTTACTGTTTCATAATCCATTTCTAATGGTTCGATTCTTTCTCCTTCATCTAAGTGTTGTTTAGATACTTTCTTACAATTTAGAGCTACGAATGTTTTTATTATTGCTTTACTACAACCCTGATCTTGATAATGCCACTCTAATTCCATTAAGTTATCACTTGTGTAACCTGTTTCTTCTTCTAATTCTCTTTTGGCTGCATCAATATAATCTTCACCAGGATCGACCATCCCAGCTGGGAATTCGATAGCTACTTCATCTTTAGTAACCGGTCTTGATTCAATGATGATTACAAATCGATTTAGTTCTGTTACGGGAATTATTACTACGGCATCACCATTACCTTTGTTTTTAAGGATTTGTTCCGATCGTTTAACTGTTCCATCATTTAGTATTACTTCATAAACGTTCTTTCCTATGTATCCTTCTTGATACGTGTATAAGAGTTTTCTATCTCTAACACGATATCTTTCTTTTATTTCTTCTATTGAACTCATTATTTTGTCTTTCTTAATACCTGTGGATTTTCTTCGTAGTCTACTCTTTGCTCTTTTGCTTGTTTTATTAATTCTTTTTTAAGTTTTAATAATTTTCTAGTTAAATCCACATAATAGCCGTGGGGATTTTCTTCACGTTTGATTTCAGGGTATAAAGTAAGCATTTGTTCATTACAATATTCTTTCTTTTCTTCAATAGTTGGTTCATCATATACAAGTGTCCCTCTTTTGAAAATTGTTTCTTGTAATGGTCTTACATTGTAGTTTTGAATTCTAGTAAAGTTTGCTTCATTAGTAGGATCTACTAAGGTGAATTTATTCTTCGGAATGTTTTCTTCATAAAGTGCTATGACATCACCTAAGGCATAACCCGTATCTTTATCGTAGAATCGATATACTTTTTTATAACCTGGTGTGATAGCTTTTAATTCATCATTACTTGCTTTAATTCTTGCTATATATTCATTGTCATGTCTTATTGCAACTTCTTTATATACACAACCTACTCTAGCTTTATCTGGAAGAACGATGTTGTCTCCTAAACCAATAGAATCGATTACTGCTCCTTGTTCTTTTAAAGATCTAATTGTTCTTTCGTTTAATCCATTTGATAAGCAAATCTTTACATCAGGAAAACCTGCTTCAATAAACATTCTTTTAGCTTCTTTTGATAAGTAAGCTAAGTCACCAGAATCTATTCTGATTCCTTTTAATTCATGTCCTTTACTTCTTAAGTATCTTGCTGTTTTAATAGCGTTTGGTACACCACTTCTTAATACATCGTATGTATCTACTAGAAGGATGCAGTTGTCTGGGTAGGTATCAGCGTATGCTATGAATGCTTCATATTCAGTTGGGAAAGATGTTACAAATGAGTGAGCAAATGTTCCACTGATTGGAATATTCTTTTCTTCACCTGCTAAGACATTAGATGTTGCTACACAACCACCAATTACGGCATATGTTGAAGCCATTGTTGCTGTTTCTGGTCCAAGTGCTCTACGAGCTCCGAATTCCATAATAGGAATATCTCCAGCAGCTTCTGTAACTCTTTTAGCTGCTGTTGTATACATGATTCCTGCATTTAAGTAACTTAGTAAGATTGTTTCAATTACTTGAGCTTCAATTAATGGAGCTTTTACTGTAAGTACTGGCTCATTGGCAAATACTGGTGTTCCATCTGGTATTGCAAAGATATCGCCGTGGAACTTGAAGTTTCTTAAGTAGTTTAAGAATTCTTCATCAAAGATATTTTTAGATCTAAGATATTCAATATCTTCTTCACTAAAGTGAGCTTTTTTTATGAATTCAATCACTTCATGTAAGCCTCCCATTATGCCATATCCTTTTTCGAAAGGATTTTTTCTAAAGAATATATCAAATACTGCTATTTCATTTTCTTTATGTTGTCTTAAGTAAGCTTGACCCATTGTTAATTCGTATAGGTCTGTCATCATTGTTAAATTTCTTTCCATTTTATTTTCCTCTTTTCATTGTTTTAACTAATTTAATTCCAGTATTTTCCATTACTGTGTATGCTCTTTCATTGTTTTCTTGTCTATCATGAACACTTGGTATATGGAATGTTTCAACAGCATCTTTTGGTACTACTATTTCTGCATCGATATTCATTTCATCTAAGAAGTTTCTTAATGCGATAGCAAAGTTTTGTATACAGATATCTGTGCAGCATCCTGTGATGATTACTTGTTTTAAGTTATTCATTTCTAGGAATGTATCTATAACACCTGGTGCAAATAAGGCACAAGTTGAATTCTTATAGAATGTTTTATTAGCATATTGTTCATAAATTGCTAATTCTTTAATTGTTCTTGATTCTTTATCTCCCATACAGTGTTTGGCATATCTTTTTAGTTCAACACTTTCTTTTGTGTGTTTATCATTTACTACAAAGAATGCTTCACCAGCTTCTAGTGTTTCTCTAATAACTGGAATGATGTTCGGTACGATTTGTTTGATTGTTGGATCTGCTAAGTTTCCTTCTTCACAGAACCCTACGTTCATATCGATCAAGAATAATGCCCTTTCTACATCTTTTAGTTCTTTTCTGTTTTTCATATTTGTTTCCTTCTTTCTCTTATTATCAAATTGTTAATATCAAAAACTAAAATTTATAGAGTTTGCTTTTGTTATTATCATTTTGTTAATATCAAACTCTAAAAAAATAATGATCTATTTTTTTGATATATTTTCTCCTCTTGTTATTAACATTATATTAATAACAAAAACGTTTGTCAAGTTCTTTTTAACAAAAAATTAAAAAGATTTTGTAAAACATATAAAAAGTGCCGTATTTACGGCACTTTCTAGCTTCTTAATTTTGCAGAAGTTTTTTCTTCTACTTCTTTAATAATCTTATTGAATACTTCCATTACTTCTTCATCTGATAGTGTTCTAGTTGGATCTTTGAATGTTAAAGTATAAGCAATAGATTTTTCATTTTCCATTTGATAGATATCAAATACCTCTACTCTATCAAGTAATCTGCCACCAGAATGTTTAATTTGATTCTTAATAGATTCTGATTCGATATCATTTCCTACTACGAATGCTAAATCTTTTACTATTTCTGGATATTTATTAGCTTCTTTGAATTTAATAGGTTTAATTTGTTTTTCATATAGTTTGGTCATTGATAGTTCTGCTACATATATTTCATCTTTTTTATAAGATGGATGAACTCTACCAATGATACCTATTTCTTCTCTATCTAGTACTATCTTAGCGGTCATTCCTGGATGTAATTCAGGAGCTTCTGTTGCAACAAATGTGTATCTATTTTTAAAACCTAGATAATTTAGTAGATTTTCTACTATACCTTTTAGTACATAGAAGTCACATTTAACTGTTGTATGTTGCCAGTTGTTAACTGAATAACTACCTTTTATTAACATAGCCACTTTGATATCTTCATTGTAATCTTTATCGTATGTTTTAGCTATTTCGTAAAGATTGATGTTTTCTACTTTACGAGCTTTGTTATATTCATATACCCCAATTAATGATGGTAGTATAGAAGTTCTGATAACTGATTTATCTAAACTCATTGGATTAGGCAAATTTATTTGTTCTTTTTCTTCATATCTAAATGTCTTAGCCATATCTGGAGATGTTAATGTATAAGTCTTGGTTTCATTTAAACCTAGAGTTCTTAATCTCTTAGAAATTTGTTTTCTAATTTTAACATCACCAATGTATTCACCTCTACGAACAGGAACTACTGGTTGAGTTGATTCTAAGTTTTCATAACCATATAGCCTTCCTATTTCTTCAGCAATATCATTAACATTTGGATCAACATCTAATCTTCTTCTAGGTATAGTTACTTTGAAAGTATCCTTATTTAATTCATAAGGGAACATTAATCTATCTAATTCTGTTTCTACGTCTTTATCTGTTAATTCTAATCCTAGTAATGTAGATACTTCTTTAGTTTTGAATTCTACTACTTTTTCGGTTTTGTCTACTTTATCATGTACTAATTTACCAGACAATACTGTAGCATCGGCGTATTTTTCTAGTAAATGACATGCTCTGTCCATAGCACATTTTGCATATTCGTAGTTTAAACCTTTTCCATATCTAATAGATGCTTCACTTTTTAAATCTAAACGAGATGCAGTATATCTTGTACATACTGGATCGAAGATAGCTACTTCAATTACTATATCTTTAGTGGTTTCATCAACATCTGTATTTAATCCACCCATAATACCCGCTATACAAACTGGTTTTTTGCCATCTGTAATAACAATATCGTTTGCTTTTAGTATTCTATCTTGATTATCTAATGTTGTTATAGGTTCATTTTCTTCAGCTTGTCTTACTAAGATTTTATCTCCTAGTTTTGCTTTGTCGAAGAAATGCATCGGATTACCATATTCTAACATTACATAGTTAGAAATATCGACAACGTTATTGATAGGTCTCATACCTGCAGAAATTAATCTCTTTTTAATGAATTCTGGAGATTCTTTGATAGTTACATTTTTAACCATCTTAGCAGAATAGTATGGACATTTATCAGTATCAACTTTTAATGATACATATTTTTCTATGCTATCTTTATCTTCTTTATAAGATGCATCTGGTAATGTTACCTTTTTAGAAAGAATTGACGCTATTTCATAAGCGAAACCAATGTGATAGTAGCAATCGTTGTTACGATGTTTATGAACATCTAATTCATATACTGTATCATCAGTTCCTAAATAGATATTAGCATCTGTACCATTTGGTAAGTCTGTATCTAATTCAGTAATACCTTTAGCATATGTTTCTTCATTTTTTTCTTCTAATCCTAGTTCGAATAGAGCACAAATCATACCATTTGATTCTTGTCCTCTAATCTTACCAGCTTCAATTGTACCTTCTGGAAGTACACAACCAGGAAGCGCAACTAATACTTTAAGTCCAGTTCTAACATTTGGAGCTCCACAAACAATTTGTACTGTTTTAGTTCCAATATCTACTTGGCATAAATGTAAGTGATCACTATCTGGATGATCAATACATTCTTTTATTTCACCTATTACTAGGTTTTCTATTCTTGTGTCGATAACTTTTTCTACGTTAACACCAGCTTTAGTTATTTTAACTGCTAGGTCATGTAGATTTTCATTTTCGATATCAACATAGTCTTTGCACCAATTTAAACTTATCATTATTACACATCCTTTCTATCGAAAGTCGCTGACTCTCTTAAATCTGTTTGATAGAAGGTTCTGATATCATTAATGCCATATTTAATCATTGCTAATCTTTCTGCTCCGAAGCCGAATGCAAATCCTGACCATTCTTTTGGATCATAACCACATCCTCTTAGAACGTTAGGATGTACCATTCCTGCTCCACTAACTGTTATCCATCCAGTATTCTTACATAGTGGGCAACCTTTTCCTTTACAAACGAAACAAGAGATGTCTGTTTCTACTGAAGGCTCAGTAAATTGATAATATGAAGGTCTAAATCTTGTTACACAGTCTTCACCAAATAGTTTTTTAGCAATTATATCGAATGTACCTTTTAAATCAGATAATCTAATATCTTTATCTACAAGTAATCCTTCTATTTGCATGAATTGATGTGAATGTGTAGCATCATCAGCATCACGACGATATGTCTTACCAGGACAAATCATACGAACTGGTGTTTTTCCGCCAGCAGCTAACATTGTTCTTACTTGTACTGGAGATGTTTGACTACGTAGTAACATAGTTTCATCTTCAATATAGAATGTATCTTGAGCATCACGAGCTGGGTGACCTTTTGGAATATTTAACATTTCGAAGTTATATTTGTCTTCTTCTACTTCTGGTCCATCTAATACGTCATAACCCATGGACATGAATACTTCTTCTATTTCTTCTATTATTTTTTCTAAGATATTAGGTGCCCCTGTAGGTATTTCAGTAGCTGGTAATGTAACATCTATTTTTTCCTTAGATAGTTTTTCATTTAACTCAGCTTCTTGGTATTCTTTAATCTTAGTTTCAATAGCGTTTGTAACGTCTTGTTTAAGGCCATTTAAAAGCATACCAAACTCTTTTTTACCTTCGGCATCTAAATCTCTCATATGACTTGTTAGTTCTTGTATTGGGCCTTTTTTGCCTAAATACTCAACTTTTAAATCATTAACTTCTTTGAGACCTTTAGTATTAGCTAATTTTTCTAATACTTCAGTCTTTAATGTTTCGACTTTTTCTTTCATATTATTTACCTCCATTAAAAAAAATCTAAAACTAAGGGACGAATTGCTCCGCGGTACCACCCTAATTCTAGATACTCTAGCTCTCTTTATAGATATAACGCATCTATGCACGATCTAACTCCAACGATGAATTTCATTATATCATTTATCTTTAAGTGCTTTCAGCCGGTGACACCTAATCTCTAAGTGAAGAACTTAATATAACTACTGAGTTCGTCTTCAACGTTTTCTATCGGTATTTTAGCACAAAAAGTACGTTTATGCAAATAAAATAAGAACATTTTTGTGTTCTTATTTTTTTTGAAAATCAACTATTTCATTGTAGATATTTATAATTTCTTCTTTATCTTTGTATTCTCTTAATGAAACATCAAGTACTTCTTGTTCTTTTGTAACTCCTTTTAGTTTCATTTCTAGTTCATTAATAGTCATTCTGATACTTTCTTCATCAGATATTTTTACTAATGAAGGGACTTGCATGATACCATATTCAACCTCGTTACGAGTAATCCATCCTTTATATTCTTTTAATTTTCTATTTACTTTTGGATTTTTAGAATCATTATAGATCATTAGAGCATATACAATATTATTAATGATGTTTCTTTTACTCTTAACAATAGGTCCATAGATGTTTTTATATTTAGCATATTTAAGAACTGTTTGTTCTGTTTTTCTTTTCTTAGTTTTTACTGATTTAACTTCTTGTCTATTTTTGGTACCAGTTTTATAAAGGGATGCTGCGAATAGAATCATTAAGAACCATACGAATGGTTTAATGCTTTCTGGATCCGGTATTACTGTATCGACTTTAGAAATGAAGAAGTTATAAGTAAATAGTGATAAAGCTATGCTTATAATGCCTTCAATAATAAACGTTGTGTTGCTTATTTCTTTTTCTTGACTAACTATATTAGTTACATAGAAGTTTCTAATAAATAATTCAAAGATAACAATCAAGAATACATTTTCTTTAACAAATGGTATTAAAGCTGCCACTAGAATAATATAAACGGAAGGGATTAATAATTGATTAATTCTTCTATTTTCTTTATTTCTAAAATAATTAAGTATGATTGTTAACGGAACAGTTAATACTATTTGAATAAGTAAAGTCGCTAAGTTCATATGCATTCTCCTTTATTGATTAGTTATACTACTATAAATAAAGGGAAAAGTCAATCAAAGAAAAAAGCAGATTTTCATCTGCTTATATTTGTGATTTCAAGATTCTAGTTAGAATTATTATTAACTCAGGATCTTTAACACGATCGACATATGTGTCTTGACCATCTATTATCTCTTCAACGATAGCAACATTTGTAGGTATAACATCTTTGTTTTCATCTACTCCCATTACTAGGAAATATTTTATTCCTCCATACATTGTCTCGTTTAATACTACGTATTTTTCGTTGTTTTCTAAACTAATAATTGTATTTGTTCTAAGACTCATATTATCGTCTCCATTCTAGTTATTTATCTTCGTTTAGATTATTTAAGAAATTATCTAATTCATCACTTAAGTTGTTTCTAACTTCTTCTTTATCTTTGGTATCAGGTATTTCTACTTGATTACTAAACATTGAATTAATTGATAAGTCATCACCAACATTGCTTGATAACTCAACAATGTCATCTTTAGGTTCTGCTGCAGGAGCAGGTTCTTCGTTTTCCAACGGATTGATTGCATCACCAAATGGATTTTCTTGAACTTCTGTTTTTTCTTCTGCTACTGCTTCAGCAGGTGCAGGTTCTGCAGGTTGTTCTACCGTTTCTTCTGCTGGTGATGGAGTTCCTTCAGTAGAAGTTTCTTCAGCTACTGGCGCTTCTTCAGCAACCGGTGTTTCTTCAACAGTAGGTTCCTCCGCTGGTACTTCTTCTTCGATAGAAGGCTCTTCTATTTCAGCAGGTTCTTCTACTGGTGCTTCTTCTGGAGAAACTGTTTCTTCAACAACTTCTTCAGCAGGTTCCTCGGTAGTTTCTTCTACTACTTCCTCTGCTGGAGTCTCTTCTACAACTTCCTCAGTTATTTCTTCTTCAGCAGGTGCTTCTTCAATAACTTCTTCAATTATTTCTTCCTTTGGTTCTTCTTCAGTTGTTTCTTCAACAACTTCTTCAGTAACTTCAGGTTCTTCTACTACTTCTTCAGCAACCGGTGTTTCTTCAACAGTTGGTTCTTCTGGTTGTTCTCCAGATTCCTCTTCTTCAATTTCTTCTACTGGAGTTTCTTCAGTAGTAGTTTCTTCTTCATCTGTTTCTTCACCAGTGAATTCTTCTACTGGTGCTTCCCCTGGTTCATCTTCCTCGTTAGGAGTTTCTTCAGGAATATCGGTATCAGCCATTACTTTATCAGCTAAACGTAATAGTTCTTCCTCTTCAGTATTTGGTGCTAAAAGTTCTTCAGGATTCATTACTTCAACATTATCTAATGCTCTATCCTCAGGACTTATACCAATTTCATCGTAGATTGCTGGTTCATCAGGAAGTTCATTGATTTCGTATTTCTTTTCAATGAATTCATCATAATTCTTTGTTTCGATAACACTTGTTTGAGCAATCTTATCTAAATCTTCTGGTTCAAGAACTTTTATATCAAGATCTTCTTCTAATCTCTTAATGATTTCAATAGGAGGTTCTGGGAATTGGCGACGATGTTTAATATCAATAACTGTTTGTGCCAAATCTTTTAGAACATCTTTATCTTTATTTCTTGCAGCAATATCTATTAAACCAGATTTTTTACTCATTAATCTATTTCTAATCTTTTTGATTTCTTCTTCTGCTTGATTAATATTTGTAGTTAATTGTTCACATTGATATTTTAAAGTTCTAGTTGCATTAGCGATATCTTCAGCTTCATTGGTTTTGAATAGATTTGCAATCTTTTCTGCTTCAACAATGTCTTCTTTCTTTTCTTCTAAAGCAACTTCTAAACTTGTCTTTAAACCAATGTTATTTTCTGGTGTTTCATCATAAGCTCTTTGGAATTCTTTTAGATCATTCTTTAAACCTTTAATCATTTCTTCAAGTACATGATCGTTTTCTTCATAATTGAATTGAACGTCTCTATCTACTCTATTTATTTGATCATATAATCTATTTAATTCTTTTTTCCATACATCAATTCTCTTAGTTAAGAAGTCTGTACGAATTTTCTCAGGAGTTCTTGCTTCTAAGATATTATATGATTTTTGGTCTATCTCATTAGCAAACGAATCTCTTGCTTGAGTAGCTCTTAAAAGTTCTTCTTCTAAAGCATTGTCAGTTGGAACATTGATATATGGTTGAGCAATTACTATCTTAACCAATTCTGATAAGTAATCTCTAGCATTTTGTGTGTCTTCTTTGCTATTGATTATATCTTTAATCTTTGTTTCAATATATTTTGGATCTTTTCTTATTTCTTCAAGTCTTTGAGCAAGAGTTTCAATCTTGTTTGTTAATTCTTTAACTCTCTTGTCATTTTTTTCTCTTTTTGATTTATCGATATAATTATCTCTATTTTCTAGACTTGCTTGAGTTTCAGCAAGAAGTTTTTTCTTCTTATCGATTTTGTTGTCTATTTCTTCGATTTCTGAACTTAAGGCTAGAATATTGTTTTGAACTTCTTCGTAAGTATTATTTTCTTCTTTTAACTCTTCTGTTAATTCGTTAATCTTTGTTAGAGTTTCTGTTATTAAAGCATTGTAACGATCAAGAACGTCACGATCTGTGTTCTCGCTTAATCTTTCTTGCATGCTAGCAATGTATTTTTCGTTGCTTGCTTTATTTTCTCTTAATAATGATGTTTCGTTATATAGAACATTCTCTTTGTCTTTAAGATTGTTTAATTCTTTGTTTTTTTCTTTCAACTCATTTTTTAATTGAGTTAGTTGCTTTTTAGTTATGATTTCGATATTACGATCTGCCATCTCAGCACTTGTATCGTATGTTTCTTCCTCTAAAGCATTTTTCATTTCTTCAATTTCTAACTCTAGTGAGTTGATTTTTTCTAGAATTTCTTCTTCTTCGACGCGCAATGATGGACCATCACTTTTTGAACGGCACATTTTTACTAAAACGTCAAGATTCCAAAAAATTTTTAATTTTTCGTCCATATCGACACACCCTTTTATTCTACTATATTATTCTAGTCTAATATAATGATATCATAAACATTTTTCAAATTCAATCTTTCTCTTTTTAAATCAATAAAAAAAGAACTATTATACTAGTTCTAATTTTACTGTTAGAGCGTCGTCTCCAACTCTTTCTTTTAATTTTATGATTCTAGTGTATCCACCATTTCTAGTTTCATAACGTTTAGCTAAGTCATTAAATACTTTATCAACTACTTGAGTATCGTTATTTAAGAAAGCTAGTGCTTTTCTTCTAGAAACTAAAGTTCCTCTTTTTCCGTAAGTAATCATTTTATCAACGAATTTTCTTACTTCTTTAGCTCTTGCTTCTGTAGTAACGATAGATTCATTTAATATAGCGTCTTTAGTTAGACCAGCTAAGATACTTCTAAGAATACCTTTTTCTCTATTTAATCTTCTATATTTTGCCATAATTCTATCCTCCTCGTTCTATTTTAATCGCGGAACTTAAGTCCCATTTCTTTAACTTTATCAATAACTTCTTTTAGTGATTTTTTACCTAAGTTACGGATCTTTGTAACGTCAGATTCTTTCTTAGAAATCAAATCTTGAACTGTATTAATTCCAGCTCTCTTTAAGCAATTGTATGCACGAACTGAGAATTCAATTTCTTCGATTGGAGTTTCTAGAGTCTTAGTTATTGTATCTACTTTCTTTTCAGCCATTAGTCCTGAAACGTCACTGATAGCATTTAAGTCAGTAACAATATTGAAGTGTTCAATAAGGATTCTTGCAGATAAAGCCATAGCTTCTTCTGGAGTAATTGAACCATTTGTATAAACATTCATTGTAAGTTTATCGAAGTTTTCGTTTTGTCCTACACGAGCACTTTCAACTTCATAGCTTACTCTTTCGATTGGAGAATATAGAGAGTCGATAGCGATAACGCCAGCAACATTTTCTCCTAATAGTTTTTGATTAGCCTTTGCATCAACATATCCACGACCATTTGATACAGTCATTTCCATGTCTAGTTTTCCGCCTTTTACAAGGTTAGCAATAACTAGATCTGGGTTGATAATTTCAACATCAGCATCTCTATCGATGTCTCCAGCAGTTACTGTTCCTTCTTTATCAGCATATAATCTGATAACTTTATCTTCTTCTGAATGATTTTTGATTACAATGCTTTTAAGTGCTAATACGATAGCTGTTACGTCTTCAACAACACCATCAATCTTTTGGAATTCATGCATAACTCCTTCGATTTTTACTGATGTAATTGCACTACCTGGTAGTGATGATAACATAACTCTTCTTAAAGCATTTCCTAATGTAGTACCAAAACCTCTTTCAAGTGGTTCTAGTTCGAATTTTCCATAATGGTTATTTTCAATATATTCTACTATTTTATATTCTGGTTTTTCAAATCTTAACATATCCTTAGTTCCCTTTCCTTCAATTAATTTCTTGGACGTTTTGGTGGACGACATCCGTTATGTGGAACTGGAGTAACGTCATTAATAGTTGTAATTTCTAGTCC
>JAEEGL015437437.1_pt1 | contig 74513 bp, 61 predicted proteins | sample 9134231 | NCBI WGS metagenome assembly JAEEGL01 (sample SAMN16246548, study PRJNA631951) | gut metagenome | biome: gut microbiome; feature: rumen; material: fiber-attached | host: Bos | place: Iran: Karaj | collected 2018-10 | reverse complement strand
GATGTTTTTTCTTTTAATTTTACTTTGCGTGCCAAAGTGCGCCTCCCTCTTTAGTAGCAACTCCGCTAAGTCGGAGCCAACTGTTTTTAAGTGCCTAAATAGGCAAGTGGCAAGATATTTTTAAGAAAAAGTTTATCAGGCAGGGTTTAGGTGCTGATTATATACAGTAATAGCCCCATTCGGCGCAGATAATTGCTGGAGAAGCACTTAACGTGGACAAACTTTATTGGGATCTTCATCCTCGCTGCAGATGCGGTTAACGCAAATATGCAGATCATCGCAATCGCAATTATCAAAACAGCCATCGGTACTACCGGGATTGCCGCTGACACAGGTATTGGTATCGACCCGGCAGTGGTGACCCCAAGCGGAAGTTCCGTCATCGCAGTCTTCGTCGTTATCACAAGGGTCGCCTATGCCACCGCTTTCACAGGTATTGGTAGATTGGCGACAGTGCATACCGAGGCCACAATCACCATCATCATCACAAGGATAGCCAATATAGCCTTCAACGCAAATACCAGTAGAAGCCTGGCAGTAATCACCGGAACAATCGCGATCATATTGGCAAGGGATACCTAGTGGGGAGGAATCACATATATGATCTTTACAATAATAGCCATCGTCACATTCATCATTGCTGTCACAGGGAGTATCATCGCCGCTATAACAAGTATGAGTGGATATGCGACAATGGAGGCCGCCGTCGCAGTCGGCGTTTTGATAACAACCGACGCTCCCATTATTGCCAGCAAAACATTTCTTGGTGACAGAATTACATTGATAGCCACTATCGCAATCGGCAGCAGTGTGGCACTCTGAACCATTATTGCCGGAAACACATTTACCAATTTGCCCTTCTACCATATAGCAATGGTCGCCTGATAAACAGTCGGCATTAGTGCGGCATCTGTCGCCTGTTACCGCTTCGCGGCACATATGTTTTGCTGTATCGCAGGCCATGTGATCAGGACATTGATTGCTATCATCAACACAGCAATTGCCAGAGGCGCAGCAGACGCCGTTACTGGTATCACAATGGTTGGATTCGCAATCAGCATTTTTGTTACAGCCGGCATAACCATTTTTTAATTTGGGAGTAATTGTGGAACAGTCTTTTGTAAAGTCTTGTTCGTCTTCACGGCAGTGGCCATTTATACATCTATGATAATCATCGCAGTCACAATCATCATCACAAGAATCTCCAAGATTATAAGAAGAATCTCCAGGACTACCAGAAACGCATTTGTTTGTTGATTGGCGACAATGAATGCCACTGTGAACAGCATTATTTTTATAAGAGCTGGGAGAACAATCGCCATCATCATCGCATGAGTCACTTGCTTCACCAGAAACACAAGTTCTGGTTGAAAAACGGCAATATCTGCCAGAACCGCAATCGCTGTCAAATGTACAATGAGAACCTACTTTGGTTTTTGTGCATATACTGTTTATGCAACTTCTGGAATCGCAGTCATCATGATCATCACAATATGAATAGTCAGGAACCCGCGGCCCATCATCATCCTTATATGTCTGCCCATGCACGCAGGTCTGAGTTGAAGCACGGCAGTGGTGCCCCTTATCACAATCTGAATCAAGGAGGCAGCCCACCGATCCGATATTGCCTTTAAAGCAAGTATTGGTCAAAGTACTGCAATGATAACCGGAATCGCAATCTTTATCGGTGACGCAAGGGTCGCCGGTGTTTCCATTAGAACAAATACCCCGGTGGCCACTGGTGATAACACAGTGATCGCCGGGATAGGATGATGTATTGCAGCGGTCGTTGTTTTCACATATATCGCCAGTGGTGGAAGTCCGGCAGGTGTGAGTTGTGGCATTACAAGACATATGCGCTGGACATTGGGTATTGTCGCTTATGCAGCAATCGCCACTTGCGCAGCAGATACCGGTTCGCTTGTCACAATGGTTAGATAGGCAATCAGTGTCGTTTTGGCATTTAGAGCCGATGGCGCCATTGGGATAAACGCAGCGTCTTGTGGCCGAGCAAACTTGGCCAAAGCCGCAAGAATCATCTACTGCTCCGGCTGCCACTGCGTAGCAGGAGCCCTCATGACCGGCAACAGCACATGATTGACAACGACCGCATTCAGAACTGCCACAGCAAACGCCATCAACACAGGCGCCTGAAGCGCATTCACTATGTGAGCCGCAATTTTCCCCTAGAGATTTTACACAATTGCCATTGCCATCACAGGCTTTTTTCCCGCTGCATGTATCATTATCTTGCTGGTTTTCCGGAACATTGGTGCAAGTGCCCAAAGAGCCCGGTAAATTACAAGCCTGGCAAGTGCCAGTGCATTCAGAGCTGCAACAAATACCATCTTTACAAGTACCTTGGATACAATCGTGACCGTTTGCGGCTGGATTACAGGCTTCACCAATGGCAACTTCTGGATAACAAGCACCGTTACCACATATGAAATCAGTCAGGCAATCATCGTTTGTTTGACAACTTTCAAGACAGTCATTACCAGCGGCATTACATGCAAGTCCATGGCAATCTTTTGTGATATCGGCATCACATGCCTTACCGTCATTAATACAATTGCCGTAATTATAAATTTTGCCATCCACACAACGATTGCCGCAGGCTTCTGGATTTACCGCTGGATTATAAACACACTTGTGGTTTTGGCATATTGCCTCAAAACATTCGTGCCAAGTCGGATAGTTTTGGCAATCCTTATCCGCTACACATTCATAACAAACACCATTGTCACAATAACCTAGGCTATTATCAGATAATTGGCAAGTTGTCCCAACAGCTTTATTGGTTGGTGAACAAGGCGGATCATCGGTTGATTTTGGGTCGCAAATATAATTTACACACTGCCCTGTGGTATCCTTACAGGTGACATTTTCACAAAAGCTGAGACAATTAATGGTGCAACTATCGCAAGATAAATCGGTATAATCGTAAACACAACCACCGGCATCTTTATCGCATTTGCCCTTAGTGTTGTATGTACGGAAAATGGTATCATTTTCTACACAAATTCTTTTTTCATCGGTAGTGCAGTCAAGTTCCAAGCCGACACAAAGGCCATCGTCATCGCATTTATCATTTGTGGTGCAAATATTGTCATCATCACAAGCGGTGCCGCTATCAGCTTTTTTATAGACACACTTGCCGGCAACACATTCGGCATCAACTGCTAATTCACATATTCCCGGGGTGATACAATTGGCTGCCGAAGCACAGCCTTTGTTGGTGGCTGGGAGACAAGTTTGCTCAATACATTGTTGCGAGCTATCGCATTGGGCATCAGTAACGCAGACCCGGCGGCAAACATTATCAACGCAAACCAGCCCTTGGTCACAGAACTTATCGGTGGAGTTGCAGGCATAATTCTCTTTTTGAGTGTTTACAACCGGGACTTTTTCGCTGCAGCTACTGACAGCCAGTATAACAGTTAAGAAGGCTAAAAGTTTTAATGGGTGTTTCATCTTATTTCCTCCGAGCGAAATAGAAGGCACGGACAACCATATTAAGCTTACAATCAGCATAATAAATGTCAAGTGAACTTATGGGGAAAAAAACCATTTGATTAAAGGAAAGAATATATAATTTCAGGCAGATAAATCAGAGAAAATTAGAGGCAGTAATAGCCCCATTCGGCATCGATGTAATCACAGTTTTGGCCATAATTAGCACAGTCGCGCTGTTTGATTTCGCCATTACTGCACCATTTAGCTACATCACCTTCACAAACACCGAGGTAGGTTATGCCGCCGCATGGGTCATCTTGATCAACTACAGGTTCTTCTTGTTCGAGACAGTAATTGCCGTTAGCGCTTTCGGAGTAGCCGCAAACTTGGCCTTCAAAGGAACAATCGCGCTCATAAACGACACCATTATCACACCATTTGGCTACGTTACCTTCGCAAACACCGACAAAATCGTAACCTTGGCAAAGGTCTTCTTCTACTACCGGCTCTTGCGGTTCTACAACCGGCTCTTCGACGGGAGCCAGAGAAATCAGCTGATCTTCAATAGCTTCATGGCCTTCGTCAGCCAGAGTTTTGGCAATCCAGGCAATATTGTGGTTGGTGCGGGCATAGTGGTCGTTATCGACACAGGATTGGTCACCCCAGGAAACGGTGCCGACGATGTAAATCTGGTTGTCGATGGCAAAGAGGGAGGGGCCGCCGGAATCGCCGAAACAAACAGAGGATTTGCCTTTGCCGTTAACGGTGAAGTCATAGGTGGTGACATCTTTAACTTCTTCGGTAGTCCAGAAACGCTTGGTGTTGTAATCGTTGTCTTCGGTGCTGCCATAGCCGACATTTTGCACAATCTGCCCCTTGAAGTTCTCAAGAGATGATTTGTTCATGGGGATGGGTTTCAGGGACGGAATGTACTTGGTGGCCTTTTCTTTCAAAATAAAGAGAGCCACATCATTGGAAGCGGTGTTACCATTGTAGCTGGGGTGCGGAATGATTTGCTTTACAGCTATCTTGTGGGTCGGGTTCTTCATATCTTTGCCGAGACCGAAAGTAACGCCGTTGGTGGAAATAACACTTCTGGCACCCCACCAGCTGCTATTAAGAGCACAGTGAGCGGCAGAAAGAACCACATCTTCGGCAATAAGGGTACCGGTACAGAAATTGGAACCATTTTGCAGCAAAGCACCGATGGACCATTGGTAGGCTTCGGGTACATCAAACAAAGTCGGGCCGGTAGTACCATAATAGATGGCCATTTTGTCGGGAAGCGGAGCTTTTTGCGCGGCGTTATCGCCAGCCGCTTTATTCTCTTTGCTACCACAGGCGCTAAGAGCCAGAGCCAACATACCGGCCATAACAATTGGTTTGATCTTCATGGTGTACCTCCGATTTTGAATGGGAAATTGCCCACTTTAGACAAGTTCCAGCGCTAAATGATAGCTTTTAACCAAAGGGTAGTCAACAAAAGATTTAATATTTTTTTATTAATATTTTCCGGATGTTGGCATGCAATTTTGGCACTTTATTCGGAAAGGCAGTTGTAATTAATTGTGTTAAATTCGGTCTCATAAGCGCCGCAAGTGCGGCCCATAGCGGCACAATCTATTTTGACAACTTCTTTTAGCGCACTACTGCACCACACAGCTACATCACCGAGACAAGCGCCCTCGGCAGGAACACCGCCACAGGGATCATCGGCGACTTTATCGGTGCAATAGTAACCAAAGCTAATATCGACATAAGCACACTCTTTGCCTTGAAGATTGCAATCAAGTTTTTTAACTTTACCGTTTTCGCACCATGTGGCCACCCCACCCAGGCACATTCCAAGATAACTAATGCCCAGACAAGGATCTTCCGGCTGATCCGGATCCATGCAGTAATAGCCGTTAGTTGCAGAAAAGCCGCATACCTGGTTGGTTATAGTGCAGTCACGCTCTCTTATACTGCCATTTTCGCACCATTTGGCCACATTGCCTTCGCAGAGACCGGTTAAAGTAATGCCCTGACAATTATCAACCGGATTCGGGTCGGCGGGCTTGGGCTCTTCCACCGGCTCCAAAGGCAGCAAATGATCTTCGAGCGGAGCATGGCCGATTTCGGCCAAAGTTTTGGTAATCCAGGGAATATTGTCATTAGTGCGGGCAAAGTGGTCGTTATCGACACAGGAGGCGCTCCCCCAGGAAACGGTGCCGATGACATATATCTGGTCATCAATAGCATAGAGAGAGGGCCCGCCGGAATCACCCATACAAACAGAGGATTTACCTTTGCCGTTAACGGTGAAATCATAGCTGGTTACGTCCACAACCTCTTCAATCGTCCAAAAACGCCGGGTATTATAATAATTTTCCTCAGTGGCCCCGTAGCCGACATTTTGCACCGGTTTACCTTTGAGGTCGGCCAGAGAGGACTTATTCAGCGGAATAGGTAAGACATCCGGCAGATGGGCAGAAGCTTTTTCCTGCAAAATAAAGAGCGCTACATCATTTTTGGCAAAAGTGTCATCATCGTTAATGGCATTGGGGAAGAAGTCCGGGTGCGGAATAATCTTCTTAACGGCTATTTTGTGGAGCGGATTCAGCATATCTTTACCAAAGCCAAAAGTAACGCCGCTAATAGGTCTTTCCAGGCCGGTATTAAGATCCACGGCGCAATGGCCGGCAGATAAAACCACATCATCGGCGATAAGCGTGCCAGTGCAAAAATTATCACCACTACGCATAAGAGCCCCTATAGCCAGTTGATAAGGCTCAGGCACTTTAAAGAGATTGGGGCCAGAAGTACCCATATAAATTGGCAATTTATCGGGCAAAGCTGCTTCTTTCGCTGCCGCAGCATTAGGCTCTTCAGCCTCTTTGGTAGCAGTGCAGGCAGAGAGTGCCAAAGCAAGAAAAGCACTTGTCATCGCTCTTTTTATATTCATAAATTACCTCCGAAATAATTTTAGTAACCACCCATTTGGGGCAATCGCGGCGGGAATAATAGCAATAGGAAGAGATGGCGTCAATAAAAAACTGAAAATTTCATGAATGTTTTCAATTTGTTGTTCAGCTGATTAGGTAGATTATTTTGCCGCTGCGCCTCACGGCTTTTATAGGTTCGGTAAACTTTAAGGCGTTTTTTAAAAAGGAATTATTACTTAGATCCCCGGGAATTACTGGTTATGGTCATAATTTTGCCGCTGCCGTTAGCTCTGGCCGCAAAGGGCTGGCTGACAAAATCATGCTCCACAAGAGCGGTAGCGTCTTTATTAAGCGGCTGGCCGTCCAGCTTAAATTCTGTCGGCACAACGGCGCCGCCTTCCATATCAGCGGCAAAAACCACTTCGGTGCCTGTTTTGCAAAAGCGCATTTTATGCCCAAGATGGCCGCAGTATTTGGAAGTACCGATAGCGCCGACTTCATAAACATCGGCAGTATCCACATCGGCCTTGGTAGCATCTATATAAGTGTAGTCGCTATCTTCCTGAAGGCGCAGCTCATTAGGGCTTATTTGGCGCGGTGCGCCTTTAATTTCCAGTTTCATATTCTCGGCCAGAGCAAAGGAATGATAACTGGTAAATTTCCCGACGCGCAGGTTGATAGGCAAGTATTTACCGCCCAGTTCTGTCTGCTGACGCGCTGTTTCATCGGTGAGCTCCTGGCCGTTCACCTTAACTTTTATCTCCTCGCCATCCAAATAGCCGCAGAAAGTAGAGAGTTCATCGGCAATATTGCCGCAATCATAGGTAATTTCTATAGATAGCTTATCACCGTCATTAAGTTCTGTGCCCCCTTCCGCCCCTGCGGTGTCATAAAGATGCAATTCGCACCCTTTAGCGGAGCAATCAGCCATTTTGACCATTGTACCAATACAATCCACGGGCACATTATCGGCGGTGGTAGCGGTGGAGCATTTAGCCACAAAGACATTCAAAATATTTTCCGGATGTTCTATGGCCAGTTCCACGGTAGCTACCTCGTTGGCACCGGAGCAGCTGCCAAGAAGCAGTAGGCCACCAAAAGAGAGCGGGCGTAAGACAGCAAAAAGAGTTTCGGTAAGTTTAAAATTCATTGGCTACCCCCTATAAAAATAAGAAATCGGGCCTACTCATTTTCAGGCCGTTATGAACACGGCCCAATATATGTATTTACCAAGAACTAAGCAACTCTGATTTTTTTAAGAGCTGGTTTGAGATGTGGTTTAAACTTATCCACGCTTGTAACTTTCCTGAGGGGAACTACTAATTACCTCGCAGCCAAGTTTTTGCAAATTGGCCACTGCCTTAGCCGCATCATCCGAAGCCACATTTACTCCCCGGCAGGCGGAGAGCAAAAGGCGGCATTTAAAGCCGGCGGCAAGAGCATCCAAGACGCTAAAATTCACACAATAATCGGTGGCCAGGCCGGCAAAGTCTATTTCCTTTACGTCCATGGCTTTGAGATAGGCGCTAAGACCGGTGTCATGGCGGTGGCCGTTATCAAAAAAGGCGCTATAACTATCGGTAGCAACATCCATGCCTTTGCGGAAAATAGCGGCCACCCGGCGGGTATCGAGAGCGGCGGCTAATTCCGCCCCCTTAGTTCCTTGGACACAGTGGTCGGGCCAGAGCACTTGGCTGAGGCCGTTTAAGTCTATGACTTCACCAACATTTTTGCCGCTATGCCGGCTGGCAAAGCTGCCGTGATCCGCCGGGTGCCAATCCTGAGTGGCCACCACCAGGTCATAGTTATTAACTGCCTGATTTATAACAGGAATAATAGCATCACCCTCTTTTACGGCCAAGGCGCCGCCGGGGAGAAAATCGTTTTGCACATCAATGATTAAAAGCGCTCTCATCTATCGTGCTCCTGGCCATGACTGCGGGCCTTCATGATGAGTTCTTTCTTTAAATGAAAGAGCTTTTGCTCCAGGCCAACCGGGTATTCGTGTGGATTTATAAGGCGCTTTATGGAGCCATGGAATCGGGCCAGCTCTTCTTGCAAATGAGCGCGCACTTCAGTAAGCTCCGGGCAAGTATAGACAATTTCGCCGCTACGCATAATGGGCACCAAAAGGTCTTTAAAAGTGGCCTCTTTACTAAAATCTTTGTGCCTAGTTTCGTCTAAAGGGTCCAAAATGGTGGCGCCTTCCATACCCAGGCTTAAGTCGTAGATGGCATCGCCCTCATAGAGGCCGTTATTAAAGTAGCGGCGCACCTGGTGGCGGCCTGGGTTAGTGATTTTAATGCGCTGCTCGGAGACTTTGACTTTATATTCCCAAGGCGCTTCTTTATCTTTGCGCATAGCTGTTAGCTTATAGACGCCGCCCAGAGCCGGCTGATCGTTTCCGGTTACCAGTTTAGTGCCCACACCCCAGCAGACAATGGCCGCACCTTGCTGCTTTAAGCTCTCAATAATGTGCTCATCGAGGTCGTTACTGGCCATAACGATGGTCTCCTTGAGCCCGGCGGCATCCAGCATTTTGCGCGCTTCCTGGCTCAAATAGGCGAGATCGCCGGAATCAAGGCGGATGCCGGAGAGTTTTTTGCCCTCAGCTTTCATGGCTAGGCCCACTTTTATGGCATTTTTCACGCCGTTTAGAGTGTCGTAAGTATCCACTAAAAGCACAGCATTATGGGGCATAACTTTGGCATAAGCGGTAAAAGATTCCAATTCGCTGTCAAAGCACATAACCCAGCTATGGGCATGGGTGCCTTTTACCGGAATGCCGTAAATGCGCCCGGCTAAAGCGTTGGAAGTAGCCGCCACGCCGCCAATATAAGAGGCGCGGCTAGCCGCCATGCCGCCATCTATGCCCTGCGCGCGCCTAAGGCCAAATTCCAAAACTGGCTCGCCGCCTGTCGCCTGGCAAACCCGGGCCGCTTTGGTGGCAATAAGTGTCTCAAAATTTAAAATAGTGAGCAAAATGGTCTCTAAAATCTGGCACTCAATGATGGGGCCGGTGACGCGAATTAAGGGTTCCTGGGGAAAAACTACCGTGCCCTCGGGAATGGCGTCTATATCGGCAGTAAGCTTAAAACCTCGTAAATATTCGATAAATTCCTTAGAAAAAAGCAGGCGCCCGGAAGGGGTATCAATAGAGGCTAAATAATCGACATCCTCTTTGGAGAAACGGAAATTACGCAAGACTTCCACCACCGGCTCCAGGCCGGCGGCCACAGTATAGCCACCTTTAAAGGGATTTTTGCGAAAGAACATCTCAAAAGTGGTCTCGCGCTGGCCAATGCCGCATTGCAAAAAACCATCGGCCATGGTGAGCTCATAGAGATCGGTGAGAAGAGCTAATGAGCCGTATTTTTCCGTATAAAAACTCTGGTGGTGGGTAGTCATATCAAGCTCCTTTAGCGCGCTTTGCGCAAATAGGTAATAATGGCATTGGTGGAGCTATCGTGATTGAGTTTTGGCTCTTCGGCGGCGGTGAGTTCCGGCAAAATGCGCCCGGCTAAAACTTTGCCCAGCTGCACGCCCCATTGATCAAAGCTATTGAGCTGCCAAATGATGCCCTGAGTGAATATCTTGTGCTCATAAAGAGCCACCAGGCTACCAAAAACCTCCGGGGTGAGCTCTTTGGCCAAAATGGTATTGGTGGGGTGGTTGCCGGCAAAAGTCTTGTGGGCTACTAAAACGCCTGTTACCCCTTCGGCTTCCACTTCGGCCCGCGTTTTACCAAAAGCCAGAGCCTCGGTTTGGGCTACTAAGTTGGAGAGCAATTTGGCATGGTGATCGCCAAGGGGGTTATGACTCTTAGCAAAGCCGATAAAATCGGCCGGCACCAGCTTGGTGCCCTGGTGCAAAAGCTGATAAAAAGCGTGCTGGCCGTTGGTGCCAACCTGGCCCCAAATGATGGGCCCGGTTTCATAATCAACAGCTTCGCCCTCTTTGGTCACCGATTTGCCGTTGGATTCCATATCGCCCTGCTGGAAATAATCGGCAAAGCGCAAAAGATATTGATCATAAGGCAAAATAACATGCGACTCGGCGCCAAAGAAGTTATTGTACCAAATGCCTAAAAGCGCCATAATTACCGGCATATTTTGCTCGATGGGCGCCTCTGCAAAGTGGCGGTCCATAGCATAAAAGCCGGAGAGCATTTTTTGGAAATTTTCCGGGCCGATAGCCACCATGACAGAAAGGCCGATGGCCGAAGTTAAGCTATAACGGCCGCCAACCCAATCCCAAAATTCAAACATATTGGCAGTATCTATGCCAAATTCGGCCACTTTGTCGGCGGCGGTGGAGACAGCCACAAAATGGTTTTTAACTGCCGCTTCGCCCAAAGCTTTAACCAGCCACTCACGGGCCGAGCGGGCATTGGTCATAGTCTCCTGGGTGGTAAAAGTCTTGGAGGCGATAATAAAGAGCGTCTCCGCCGGGTCAAGGTCGCGCACGGCTTCGGCGAGATGCGTGCCATCGACATTGCTCACAAAGCGCACAGTGAGGGAGCGGTCGCTATAGGGCTTTAGGGCTTCATAGGCCATAGCCGGGCCCAAATCGGAGCCGCCGATACCGATATTGATAATATTTTTAATAGCTTTGCCACTAAAGCCGCGCCAGGAGGCATTTCTTATTTTGCTGGCAAAATCAGCCATTTTAGCTAAAACATGGCGCACATCGGGCATCACGTCATGGCCATCAACATAAATAGGCTTATCGCCGCAATTCCTAAGAGCGGTGTGCAAGACGGCGCGCCCTTCAGTGCTATTTATCTTTTCGCCGCTAAACATGGCATCACGCTTTTCCTCCAGCTGACACTCCCGGGCCAGGGCAAAAAGCAAATTCATGGTTTTCTTAGTAATGCGCTGCTTGGAATAATCGAGATAGAGGCCGGCTGCCTCCAGGGTAAAATGACTGGCCCGCTCTTTATCCTCAGCAAAAAGTTCGCGCAGGTGCAGGTTTTTTACTTCTTCGTAGTGGCTTTTGAGTTTTTGCCAACTTGGCTTCTCCGTCAGTGTGCTCATTGTTACTCCTTGTTATTTGCTAAATATATCATAATACAGCAAATTGTTTGAAATATGGGCATTATCGTCGATTAAAAACAGGTCTTTTTTGCTAAGCACAGTTTCCGCTGTTTCTAATTTTTTATAGCGGCCGATAAGAGCAGGATCTTTATTAAATTCAGCACATTGCAACAAATAGCTCTCTGCTTCACCGCTGCTCAAAAATATCTTTTTATCGTGCTCGGTCTCCGCTTCGCTGGTTTTTTTATAAGCCGTCACCCGGGCGGTAGCCAAATCGCTGCTGGCGGTGCGGTAAGCCAAATTTATAGCTGTCTCTTTTTCCTGATAAGCGGCGACAACCCGCTCAAATGAGCTGCTAATAGTGGTTGGCGGATGGAGACCGGAAACGAGAAGCGAATCAATAGTAACCCCAAGCTCTACTTCATCGGCGGCCTTTTGTAGCAAAGCGGCCAGCTGTTCTGGCCAGTTGGAACTATAAAGCGCTATGGCGTAAAAATCGCGGCTGGCAAAAAAGCTGGTAGAGAGTTTTAGAGCCATATTTTTTAAGAGCTTTTCCGCACTACTCTGTTTCAAAAGGTATTCATGCAAATTTTTAACATGATAACTCACGGAAATTGTAGGTAAAAACAAATTATTATCACCGGTGATGAATTGCATACTGTCGCCGTGATCGATAGACCAAAGGCGCGCTTTTTGGAGCTTTTGTGACGAAGTAACATCAATTCCCAAGTTAAATGTCAAAACGCGCTCGGTATTTAGCTTTTCCACATGCTCAATGGGAAAGGGCCACTTTACATGGAGGCCGGGACCTATAGCCTGGCGATGAGTTGCCAGGGAACCGCAGCGAAAAATAAGCGCTTTTTCGCCGGTATCCACCAAATAAAAACAGGTGGAAAAATAATAAATAAGGGCTACGGTAAGCGCCGCTCTGGGCAACCAATAGCCGAGTTTTTTAAAAAAGAGGCCAAGAAAATTCCAAATTTTTTCCGCTCTAAGAGAATGAATAACTTTTTGGCGCCCAAATTCAGCGGCCCGGTGCCAAAAGGCGGCGCTCAAAAGGTAGCCGAGCATGGTGCCCAAACTGAGCGGAATGGGCGCTCTCGCTTCCTTTAAAAGCAAATTGCGGATGGTGTTCACAAGTAATTCAAGGGCAAAAGAAAAGACAAAAAGTCCAATAAACCCGCCCATATAACGGTCAACATTAATACCGAACCAATAGAGAAGCAGCGATATGCCGGTCATTAGTGAAATAAGCATATCGGCTCTATTGTGGAGAGAATCGGCTTTTAGGGCGCTGGAGGACTCTTCGGCGGCAATAAGGGCTTCAAATCTATAGATAAAATAAGAAATAAAGGAAAGAGCGATAAAGCCGATACCGCTAAGAACCGGGCGATTTACCACAAAGCGGCGCCCAAAGAGAGCCTGGTAAATAATACTGATAGAGATGCCCGTTAAAGCAAGGGCAATAATAAGAGATACCGCGCTCTCAAATTTTGGGCCATGGCAATGAGCCAGAAGGCGGCTTATGCGCCTTTTTTTGGTGGACGCGGCAGTGGAAGCCTCCTCTCCAGGCGCATCGCCGACCTCCGCGGCTTTTATTTTTTCGCTCTTTATAGAGAGCCAAAAAGAAATAGCCACTAAAAGAGTGGTGGAGACATCGGAAAAGCTGTGCCACACTTCCGACCAGACAGCAAGGCTCCCGGAAAGGAAAAAGAAAACCAGTTTGGTAAGGGACATGGCCGAGACAAAGGCCAAAACAATGAGCGAACTGCGCAGTTTACTATTCACAGGGCACCTATGGGGTAAAAATTGTGCGCAGGGCCGCAACCCCCATTTTATTTATCGGCACTATCCTCGGCATGGTCATGATCGTGCTCATGGTCGTGATCATGATCGTGTTCAATAGAGGCCGGATCCACCTCTTCGATTTCGGCTTTGGAAATAATAAGTTCCAGCGTTCTCTTGCTGACTATGGAGCTCTTGATTTTCTCGAGGCCGTTATCTTTTTCAAAATATGAACGCACTTTGGCCACCGGCTGGGCGGACTCTTTAGCTATATTTTCGAGTTCGGCATTTACATCTTCATCGGTGGCGTTAATATTCTCTTTTTTGGCAATTTCGCTCACAATAAGGCTGATGCGTACATCGCGCTCAGCTATAGGCAAATTGCGCTCTATCATATTTTCCACCAGTTCCATGGTGAGATTCTGCTTGATATTCGGCATATAAGCGGCGAATTGCTCAAGCATGCGGCTGACATTGTGGCCGGCGCGATCGCGCACCAAAGCCTCAGGTACTTCAAAAGAATTGGCGGCAATAAGAGCACTTTCGATATTGTCGTTCAAAACTTTTTCGGATTCTTTAGCTGCTTGATCCAGCACTTCTTTTTCCACTTTGGCTTTCATTTCGGCAAAGTTTTCATAACCGGCGGCAGCGGCCAGGTCATCACCCAGCTCCATGAGCTCTTCTTTCTTCAGCTCTTTGAGATCGAGCTCCACGCGCACCTTTTTGCCGGCCAAAAGTTTATTTTCAAAATCGGCAGGATAAGTCACTTCTTCATCGAGTTTTGAAGGCACTTCGCGATCATTTAAAAGCGCATCGTTATCCGGCAAAAGGTGGCTCTTGCCAACTTCCAGGCGCACGCCGAATTGGTCGGTTACAACCTTTTCGCCTTCGGTGATGTGCAAATCGGCTACAACCAAATCGCCGGCGATTATTTTATTGTGATCGGTCACAGGAACCAGGTTTTTATTGGCCTGGCGAATATTATCGAGAGCGCGGCCAACAGCTTCTTCGCTGGCTTCAACACGCGGCTTTTTAACTTTAAGGCCGCTATAGTTATTAATTTCGAGTTTCGGTAAAACTTCTACTTCGATAGAAAAAGAATAATTAGCGCCTTTTGTCAGCTCTCCGGCTTTGAGATCTTTAGTGGCGATAGCAGCTAAATTGTGCTCTTTTATGGCCTCGGCGGCAGAATTTTGTACGAGCTGTTCCTCGGCGCGGCGTTTGATATCGTTCCAATAACGTTTTTCAATCATGGAAATGGGCGCTTTGCCGGCTCTGAAACCGGGCACGCTAACCTGATTGCTCACCTCTTTGGCGGCCTTGGAAATAGCGGCCGTCACCTTTTCGGCCTCAACTTCGATGGCTAATTTCTTTACTACAGAGCTAATATCCTCAAGCACAACCTGCATTATCGTTTCTCCTTATTTTGTAATGCACTGCCCCTTAGCTTAAAAGAACAGCGGGCGGAAAGCTAGCACATGAGAAGGCTTTCGGCAATAGATTATTAGCTTTTTGTGACATTAAAGAGTGGAAATTTTAAGGGGGCCTTTAAATAAAAAGGCAAAATATTAGATTAGTGCAAAAGACGGCGGTAAAGGTCAAGATTTTCCAATACTTCGCCAACGCCTTTAACCACGGCGAGTAGCGGATTTTCGGCAATAAATACCGGAATACCCACCTCTTTTCTGATGAGGGTATCGAGTCCGCCCAGCTGCCCGCCGCCGCCGGCTAAAACAATGCCGCGATCAAAGATATCGCCAGCAATTTCCGGCGGAGTATTTTCAAGAGCCGCCTTAATAGATTCCACAATAGAGCGGGCCGAATCAAAAAGGGCTTCGCGCACCTCTTCGGCTTTAATGCGGATGGAACGGGGCACGCCGGAAATATCGCGCCCTTTGATATCCATGGTGCGCGCTTCCATTTCGGCCGAGAGCGGCCAGACAGAACCCATAGTAATTTTAATGAGTTCGGCGGTGCGCTCACCGATGAGCAAATTATGGCGGCGGCGGATAAACTGGATAATAGCTTCATCAAGGGCATCGCCGGCCACTTTGATGGTATTGGTAATAACCATGCCGCAAAGGGAAATAACGGCGACATCGGTAGTACCGCCGCCGATATCGACAATCATATTGCCCCTAGCATCGCGCACCGGAAGGCCGGCCCCGATGGCGGCGGCCATGGGCTGCTCCACCAAATAGACCTCGCGCACCCCGGCGCCTTCGGCCGCTTCGCGCACCGCTTTGCGCTCCACGTTGGTAATGCCGGTGGGGATGGAAACCACCAGGCGGCTACGCACTAAGTGCTTTCTTTGATGAATCTTTTCAATAAAATAGCGCAGCATGGCCTCAGTGACCGAGAAGTCGGCGATAACGCCGTCGCGCATGGGGCGAATGGCCACAATGTTGCCGGGAGTTTTTCCCAGCATGCGCTTGGCCTCGCTGCCGACAGCCAGCACCTTGGTGCGGCTGCTGTTGTGGTTAATGGCCACCACCGAGGGTTCGTTAATAACCACGCCCTTATTACGCACATAAACCAGTGTATTTGCTGTGCCTAAATCTATAGCAATATCTGTACTAAAAAGCCCCATCAGCTTATCAAACATACTACTTCTCCGTGGGAACCCGGCGTTCCGCCGCGCCAGAATAGTCAACTATTAAGGTTAAAACAAGAAATGATCACACTTTTATTGTTTTGCTTTACTTGTTCCAGTAAAATTTCTTTACTGAATGCGCAAATTGTGCTAGAGAATCCCTGTTTTCCATTTACACTGGGATAGTATTCCGGAGGTAGAATTATGAAAAAAATGGGCTTGTTATTTTTATCTGTTCTCGTTTTTGCCGGCTGCGGAGCTAATGCCAAACTCACTTTCAATAAGCCGGATAATTGCGCCGCTCTCGGCGGCACTGTCCTTTCTACAGGCGGCTGCCTTATTCCCTGCATGACCGACAGCGAATGCAGCAAAAAGGGCGAAGGGCTGGAAGAGTGCGTTGGTTATTGGAATATTTGGACTTATAACTATTGTTATCCTCTCGAATGTGAAGGCCTTACTGGCTGGATACAAGGCGGAGCCCGTTGTTTCCTTGAATGTTCCGGCGAAGATGATACCACCACCTGCCCGTCTGGTTATACTTGTGTTGAGTATACCGGCTCCGAGAATGACAAAAAGGAATATTACTGCTCCGGCTACGAGTACTCGCACCCCTCCGGCGGCGACTGTGCTTATTGTAGCCCCGGCAGTTGCGCCGGCAAATGCCAATTCTGCAGTTCTTGCACCAATTATACTTTCTAAATCCGGCAAGTTATAGTTGCGGTTGTAAAAAAGCGGCCGCTTGCGGTAAACTGGAAAGCGGGTTACCCATAAGGCTCTCCGGAGGCCCAGATGAAAATTGCCCTGCGTTCTTTAGTTCTAATTTTTCTTTTGCTCCTCTTACCGGGGAGAGCCGCCGTGGCCTATCTTGGGGATGAGCCCGATATTCCCGGTTTTAACCACCTGGAAACGCTCTTAAAATACTCTACAGATAAAGAAAATTCATTTGAAGCCGGTCTCGGCTACCGCATGATAAATAACGACCATTTTCTCTCTCTCGATGCCCGGGTTAATCTGAGCCTGGGGCCGGTCGGCCTCGGCATAGAAACGCCGCTCAATTTCCGCATTTATGATAACGAGCCCAAAGAAACTCATGATTATTCGGCACTTAGAATCCGCCATGAAGACTGGGACGGCGGCGTGGAATGGCTGCGCATTTTGCGCTATGTGCGCCTCGGCAACAAAGGGGAGACTTTTTACCTGCGCTTTGGCGAATTAACCGGCGATATCGGCCACCTTTCCATTGTCGGCCATTACGACAACAATATTGATGTCAATGCCTTCCACAGCGGCCTTGCTTTTGACCTTAATTTTGATTACGGCGGCGTGGAAATGCTCACCAACGACCTCTTCCAGTTGGGTTCCAAACGGGCCGGCACCCGCCTTTTGGCCACCAGAGTGCATGTAAACCCCGTAACTTTTATCAATAAAGATTCTTATGCCAAAAGGCTGGCCGTAGGTTTTACCGTCGCCACCGATATCGGCGCGCCAGTAGCTCTCGCCTTTGATGAGGCCGGCAATGTGCAAATTTACGATAACAAGCCCAAAGCCGAAAAGAATGCCAATACCACCATCATCGGTATTGATGCCGAATTTAAAGTTTTTGACAATGAAACCGTCTCCTTTATGCCCTATTTTGATATCAACTTTATAGCCGGTGCCGGTATGGGTTTTCACCTGGGCGCCAGCGGCAGTGTGCGCTTCAAATTATTAAAAGGCCTCAGCATCCCCATGCGCCTGGAATACCGCGTTTTCAGAAGCGACTATTTGCCGAATTATTTCAATTCTTTTTATGATATCGAGCGCTATCAATACGGCCTCAACGTGCGCGCACCAACCACCAAGCGCCAATATTTAACTCTAAACGGCAAAGATAAAACCATAAACGGACTTTACGGCGAATTTGCCTTTGACCTCATGCACTATGTGCAATTCGGCGTCATTTTTGAGTGTTATACCGGCGCCGCAGCCAATTTTTCTTTCTTTCTCAATGTGCCGGCCTGGGAAAGAGCGCAGTTCACTCTCTTTTACACCAGGACGGGCATCCAAAGCGGAAAAGACTTATTCTCCTTTGATAATCGCACATTATTCCTGGCTCTGGCCAAAGTGCGCATCATAAAATTCCTCTATGCGGCTTTGGAATACAGCCGCACCTGGCAATTAAATGAGCTCAGCGGCAAATATGATGCTGTTAATGATCTCAACATTGGTGTAATATTCAAAATCGCTTTTTGAGCACGGAGGTTCCCATGAGACATTTTTTGATAACCACACTGACTGCCTTGCTTTTTGCTCTTCCCTTGGCCAAAGCCGCAGATTCGGCTATGCTGATCCAAATGAACGGCACCGTAACCGTAATAGAGCCTAATAGTGAGAGCGCTAAAGCCGCAGATTTGAATCAAAAGCTGCCCGAAGGCGCCACTATAAAGACCGGAAAAGACAGCTCGGCTTCCATTCGTTTGGAAGACGGCACCATCATTGATATCAAAGCCGATAGCGAAATGATGATCTCTCCTTACAGCCAAAAAAAGGTAAAGAAAAACTCCATTATTCTTTTCTTTGGCACCATTTGGTCAAAAGTCACCAAGAGCTTCACCGGTGAAGAGAGCTATGCTGTGGCTACTCCCAACGGCGTTGCCGGCGTGCGCGGCACAGAGTTTGCCACTACTGTCAGCATTGACGGCTCGGTGCGCGTAAAAGTGAAAAACGGCCTTGTGCGTGTTGATAACCAAAAAGATAAAGCGGCCGATCTAAAAGCCGGCGAGCAGGTTGATGTTGACGATAGCGGCATGAGTGCTGTCCAGGCTTTTAGCGATGAAATGGCCGACTTTAAATGGCAAGCGGAAAGAAAAATCAGGATGCAGCGCGAGGGCAATGCCATTGCCGGCCGGGTAAAAGATAATATTTTAAAAGACAAATCGCAGGTGGAAAAGCTCAACAAAACCAAAAAGAAACTTGAAGCTCAAAGAAGCAAACTGGAGAAAAAGCTGAAAAACGGCTCGCCGGAAGTGCGCAAAGAGCTTAGCAAAATCAACAAAGAGCTTTATGAAGTCGAGCGTGCTCTCGCCGCCAAATTCGGCGAGTCGCGCAGCCGCATGGCCATTTTTGAGCATTTTGCCCGCCTGGTGGACGAACCGGATTTTGCTACTCTTGACAGCAAAACCATTAAATCCGACGCCGCGATGATCGCCGGCATTAAAAAACAATTTGAAGAAATGGCTGCCGAAGGCATGGATACTTCTATGGAGAGCATGGAAAAGATGATGGATGATTATTCTTCCGGCAAGCGCGGCACTTTGAAAGAGTCCAATAGCGCCGCCGATGACCTCTTCGGCAGTTCTCCTTTTTAATGGCTTTTCCCTTTCTGCCTTTGGGCAAAAAAATTAGAGGTTTAAAATTATTTCAAGTATTTGCGGCGAAGTAGATGCCCTAAACAGCGAACAAGTTTCTGCTCTGGAACGCCTGGCCCGCCGCCGCCTTTTACCCTCGCAGGTAATAAGCACGGAAATGGCCCAGAGCATGGCCAAAATAAGCCTCGATCTGGGGCGGCAAATTGGCCTCATTATCGACCGCCGCGGCCAGGTAGAAAAGGTGGTGGTAGGTGAGAGTCAGCGCCTCTACCTCCCGGATTTGGGGCGGGTCCGCAGCGGGCAAAGGCGCCTTAGAGGCCTGCGCCTGGTGCGCACGCAGCTGCCCAATAATATTGCCGGCCTCTCAAGCGATGATTTAAGCGATTTGCAACTTTTGCGCCTCGATATGGTAGCCATAATAGCCGTGACTCCGGCGGCGGCGCTCTCCTTTTTTTATTATGCCTATTTAGATCCGGAGAGCGCCGACGGTTACCAAACGGAAAAGCTCTTACATCTTAATAAACTGGATTTGGATTTTTTATCTTTTATTCAGGAGCTCGAGGCCAGGCGCAGCAAGTGGCAGGCGGCGGCGCAGGCCATCAGCGGGCCGGCTGCCATCTTAATTCATGTCGGCACCCACGGCCGATCTCCGGCTGAGAGTTCACTAAAGGAGCTGGAAGAGCTGGCCGCTACCGCCGGTATGCCGGTGGTCGGCAAAGTTATTCAGCTGCGCGACAAACCCGATCCCCGTTACCTCATGGGCCGGGGTAAATTGGAAGAAACTGTGCTCCTGGCCCTCTCGCGCGGGGCCGAATATCTTATTTTTGACCACAGCTTAACCCCCTCGCAATGCCGGGCCATCGGCGCTTCGACAGAGCTCAAAATTTTGGACAGAACGCAGCTTATTTTGACCATTTTTGCCAAAAGAGCTGCGTCAAAAGAGGGGAAATTACAGGTGGAACTGGCGGAATTAAAGTATCTTTTGCCCCGCCTATCCATGAAAGACGATGCCTTAAGCCGCCTCTCCGGCGGAGCCAACCTGCGCGGCCCCGGGGAGACCAAGCTGGAAATAGCGCGCCGCCGCCTAAGGGAGCGCCTTACCCGCCTCACCGGTGAGCTCGCAGAAATTTCCCGCCGCCGCACTTTAAGGCGCAAAGCCAGAAAGCGGGCCGGCGTGCCGATTATTGCCATAGTCGGTTACACCAATGCCGGCAAATCCACTCTTTTAAATACACTAACCGGCGCTAAGGTACTGGCCGAAAATCAGCTTTTTGTCACCTTGGAGCCGGCCTGTCGCCGCGCCGCTCTGCCAGATAATAAGCCGGTGATTTATACCGATACTGTTGGCTTTATTCGCGAATTGCCGGAAGATCTGGAGCGGGCTTTTAAGGCCACCTTGGAAGAAATCGGCGATGCCTCTTTAATTATTCATTTAATCGACCGAGCCGATAACGAGTGGCTTTTAAAAAGCCACACCGTTTTAGAGACCCTCCGCGACCTCGGCTATGGCGATATTCCGCTCATAACCGTTTACAATAAAGTGGATCTTTTACCCCCGGCCGAATATCTGGCCGTTAGGAGCAGCGGCGTTACGGCCATCAGTGCCGCCGGCGGCCAGGGGCTTTCTGCTTTGCAAAACGAACTTTTGCGCCTACTTACCTCGCAAGAGGATTATCATGTTTAAACGCGCTCTCTACTATATTAGCCTTATTTTGGCGGCCATTTCCTTTTATGTTTCTTTCCTGCTTTTGCGCTATCAACTGGTTAGCGAGCACAATTTGCCTTATATAAATGAGGCAATTCAAAAACAGATATATATCGGCCTCCTTGGTGACGCAGCCATTATATCTTTCTGCTTTGCCATAGCTTTTTTGCTTTACGCTATATTTAAAATTTCCTTCCGCCTAACTGCCCTGCCCCTAATCGGCTTTACCTTTTTGGCCACTTTTTCCAATTTGCTCTATTTTAAATTCTTCGGCAATCGCCTGGACTTTGCCCTGGTTAAAGATCATATCGCCGATGTACCGGATATTTTGGATAATATAGTTGCTCTTTCAGGCAACGCCAGAACCATCTGGGCCCTGGTGCTAATGGCTGGCGCCATCGCTGTAACCATTATTTCCCGCCGCTTTGCTAGTGGGCTAAAGCCCGGCAGAATAGCGGCTTTCTTAATAGCCGGTTTTAGCCTTACTTTTACGCTTATAAGCTGGCTTATTATTTCCGGGCGCCAGGATGATGAATTAATTTCCACCCAAATTGTCCAGGTTTGGTTTAACCAAATAAGCGCCCCCCAGGAAAATGAGCTCAGCAGCTCTAACCTTTCGCCCGCCATGCAAGTGGCTACCTATAAAAATTTAGTAACTGCCGAAGAGGAGGCCGCCTGGCGGGACAGTGCCAGCGATTGGCCGCCGGAGCCTATAAATCAAAGTGCGCTAACAAGCCCAAACATAAACGAATATCCGCTCCTTGTGAACTTGGCCAATGCTGAAGATTTTAGCCACCAGATGCGCCAGAATCTCGGCCTTAAGGGCGAGCAAAAACCAAATATAATATTGCTCTTTGTGGAATCCTTCAGAGCTTATGAATTACTGCACCCGGAATTTGCGCCGCTTATTTTTCCAAACCTGACAAAAACCTTAAAAAAACATGGCCTTTTATTTACCACCACCTATAGCAGCTCCCGCGTTTCCGGCCAAACCGATCGCGGCCAGTTTTCCACTCTCTGTTCTCTAATGCCCAACAACAATGGCCAGGCCACTTATATGGCTTATCCCAAAGTGAAAGTGCGCTGTTTACAGGAAGTACTTAAAAATAACGGTTACCACACCATTTGGACAACTGGCATAAACGGCAAATTCCACGGGATGTCCACTTTTGAAAAAAAACACGGCACCATAGCCACCTACGACAAAGCCTATTTTGCCAAACTGGGAGTAGGAAAACTGGCAGGCGGCTGGGGGCTCGCCGATTATGAATTTTTAGCCGGTAATGTGAACTTATTGGAAAAATTGGCCAAAGAGCAAAATAAGCCGCTTTTTGCGAACATTGCCACCATCTCCACCCATCACCCCTATGCCACAGTCGATGGCTATGATTTGCCGGAAGATTTTAAGCAAAAATTTGTAAAAACCAATGTAGAATATGACAAAGCTCTACAAACTTGGCGCTATGAAGATGACGCTTTGGCCAATTTTTTCGCTAAGCTCTTTGCCTCGGAAATCGGTGATAATACTCTGGTGGTTATGCTGGGGGATCACACTTATAGAGACGGCTTATCGAGTGTTACCAGCTTGCGGCAAGAGCGCCTGTACCGTATCGCCTTGGCTCTTGTTAGCAAAAACATGAATAAACCTGGTGAGATAAAATGGCCAGTGCATCAAATAGACGTAGCGCCGACAATAGCCCATATTGTTAATGCCACGGGGGAGGTCGGCTGGCTGGGCCGCGGACTTTTTGCTCGCCCTGGCTCGCCTTGGATTTACTCCTTCCATGGGGAAAAGATGCAATTTAGAATAGGTAACCGCCTGTGTTATCATAAAATAGATAAGCCAAGTATCTGTTATTCCCTTGGAAATGAAGATCCTTTATTGGAAGAGAATCTCAAAAAAGAGGACCTAAGCCCCAAAGATATGCGCACCATGCGCTATATTTTGGATTTTTATCGGGCCAACGAGGAAATTCTGGCCGGCGATAAAATCATTCCCTAAAGTATTGCAAAAAAGACTTGTACTTTTTGTTACACTTATTTAGAGTAGCGCAAGTTGCCTTACAAACAGGCAGATTAAGGAGAAAAAAATGAAAAAAGGTACTTTGTTAATCGCTCTCTTGGCTATCGCTTCTTTTATTCCGGCTTGCAATAAGGATAAACCGGCGGCCGTAGAGGCTGCCAAACCGGCTGCCGCTGCTGCCGAAGCTCCTGCCGCCGCTCCGGCCGAAGCTCCCGCTGCCGAGCAAAAAGCCGCCGCTGCCGATGCCGTCGGTATTGCCGAATGTGATGAATACATCACCAAATATTCTGCCTGCATAAACAAAATGCCCGCTGAAGCGCAAGCCGGTGCCCGTGATGCTCTGAAACAAATGGCCGACGGTTGGCGTACCGCCGCTACTTCTCCTGAAGCTAAAGCCGCTATGGCTCCCGCTTGCCAGCAAGCTCTTGCCGCTGCCAAAGAGGCCATGAGCGCTTTTGGTTGTGAGTGGTAATAGTTGCCTTTTATCAGTGCAGAAATTGCACTTCCCCATTTCCGCATAATTCTCTTAAAATATAATTTGCAATGATTTCAACATATTATGCTATAATACTCTCTTGGCATACTTTTTGCTTATTAGTAGAGCATTCGCCCTCGTTGTGAGGGATAAATAAGGAGGATATCATGAAACGTTTTGCTACTATCTTAGCTGCTTTAGTCATCTTAACTCTGCCGCTCGGCGCTTTTGCTCGTCCCGGGCACAATGACGGCCCGCACGGCCAGCCACCCCACCATGGCGCCGGCTGCCCCTGCCAAATGGGCGACCATCATGGTCCCCATCACGGCGGCTGCCACATGGATGGCCATAGAGCCCCCAAAAGCCGCATTGCCCACTTGGTGAAAGAGTTAAAACTCACCCCGGTACAAGAAGATAAGATCAAAAAAATCAAAGAAGATTTCAAAAAAAAGATAGAAGAGCGCCAAGATGAAAAGGAAAAAATTCAAAGCACCTTAATGGCCCTTGAAAGCACTTTGCCGCTCGATAAAGCCGCCATCCATGTTAATCAAGACCAACTGGATAACATTTTAAAAGAGGAGCGCCGCTTGCGCCTCGATATGGATATAGACATAGTAAACACCTTAAACGACGGGCAAAAAAGGAAACTGGCCGAAGAACTGGCAAAAAAACCGGAAGCTGGCAAGTGCGATTGCGGCAAAGATTGCAAATGCCATAAAAACGGCCACTGCGATTGCGGCAAAGGCCACAAGGATCCTAGAGGTCACAAAGGCCACAGATAATTATTATGCTTTGTAAGAATAGTGACAATTCCCGCTCCGGCTCGCTTTACCATATTTCGCGCCTGGTAATTGGCATTATTGCCCTCATAACGAGCTGTTTGCTGGTGCTCTTTTCTTACAAAAATTATAGCCGCGTTTCCGAAGTCCAAAAGACGCTCACCGAAGCCGGCAGCAAAACCATGGCCCGGGAAATTCGCTCAAAAATAGGAAATCCAAGCCAACTAACCAAGGAAAAACTAGCGGAAATTATAAGTGAATGTTCACCGGAAGAAATAACTTATCTGGCTATTTTACACCATGGCTCTCTTATACTGGAAAGCGGTACAGCTACTATACCCCTCCCCGAGGATTATTCATTTAATAGCGGCCCCTTCTTTATAAATGCCCAGGAAAGAGTAGTGCAGGCCTTAACGCCGCTCCACCGCTTTCCACTTCATCCGCCAAGGCCGCCGGAGCTGACTCCTCCCGGCGGTCTCTCGGCGGAGCGGGATACCTACGGCTGGTTACTACTCTTTGAATTTGTCCCCACAGCGGCTCTAAAACTGGTAAAAGGCGCCGAACGCAGCCTTTTTGTGAGCATTTTTGCCAGTATAATTTTGCTACTCGCCACCGCTCTTTTTTGGCTGCTCTCCATGCAAACCGAGTGGCGAACCAAAAATGAAGCCAACCGCCGGCGGCTCACGGCACTGGGGGAAATGACCGCCGTTTTAGGCCACGAACTGAGAAACCCCCTGGCCTCATTAAAAGGCCATGCCCAATTATTGCAAGAGAGCATTCCGGAAGATCATCCGGAATTTGAAAGCCTAAACACAATAATAAAAGAAGCTAAGAGGCTGGAATATTTAACTAATCACATTTTAAACTTTGCCAGGCCAAATACTCATGAGCCGGTAGTTTTTGAGCTTAATTCCCTAATTTTAGAAGCTATGGAAAGTTTTCCTGCCGAGAATAAAGTAAATTTCAGCGGTTTTGCGGAAAAATATAATATTTTCGGTGACCCGCTCAAACTGCGCCAAGCCATTATCAATCTTTTTTTAAATGCCTTTCAAGCTGCCCCGGATAAAGATGTGGAGTGCGCCCTAAAACCTAAGGGCGGCGGTGTGCAAATCGAAATACGCGACCACGGAGCAGGCATTTTAAAAGAGCATTTTGCCGAACTTTTTGAGCCCTATTTTACTACCAGGACCAAAGGCACCGGCCTGGGGCTGGCCATTGTTAAAAGCACTATTAAAGATTTTAAAGGCACTATCACGGCAGCCAATCACCCGGAAGGCGGTGCCGTTTTTACGGTGACTCTACCGCTTGCGAGAGGAAAAAATGTGGCAAATATTAGTTGTTGACGACGAAGAGGGCATTAGAACTTTCATCGCCAAAGCGCTGTGCAATGTGGGTTACAAAGTGTCCATGGCCGCCGATGGCCAGGAAGCTTTGGAACTTATAGGCAAAAACTCTTTTCACCTCATCATAAGCGACCAAAAAATGCCCAAAATGGATGGGCTTTCGCTCTTAAAAGAGTGCAAAAAAGAGGCGCCGGAGAGCGAATTTATTATGCTGACAGCCTATGGTTCTATTGATAGCGCCGTAGAGGCCATGAAGCTCGGGGCTTTTGATTATCTAAGCAAACCGATAGAAAGCCTGGAAGAACTGCGCCTTGTTGTAGCCAGGGCGCTTGAGCGCTTTAAGCTCAAAAATATTGAAGAGGTCTCCTCGGTAAAACAAGATGCCGAAGCCCGCCCGGATTATGTCTCTGCTGCTATGAAAAGCCTGATGAGCGATATCGAAAAGGTGGCAGGAACCGATACCAGTGTTCTTTTGATTGGCGAAAGCGGCACCGGCAAAGAGGTCCTGGCCAACACCATTCATCAGCTAAGTAGCAGAAAAAACGCTCCTTTTGTAGCCGTAAACTGTGCTGCTCTTTCCGAGCAACTTTTGGAAAGCGAGCTTTTCGGCCATGAGCGCGGCTCTTTTACCGGGGCCACGCAAAGTCGGCGCGGGCGCTTTGAACTCGCCGATGGCGGCACCATTTTTTTAGATGAAATAACCGAAATAAAAACTTCACTCCAGGCCAAACTTTTGCGGATTTTACAAGAGCGCCAGTTTGAGCGGGTGGGCGGCAACAAAACTATCAGCGTTGATGTGCGCATCATCAGTGCTACCAATCGCGATTTGGCTAAAGAGATAAAAGCCGGCAACTTTAGAGCCGATTTATACCATCGCCTGGCCACCTTTCCCATAAGAGTGCCGCCTTTGAGAGAGCGGCCAAACGATATTATTCCTCTGGCAAATGCCCTTTTGCAGAGAATCAGCGCCAATTTAAAGCGCCCGCTGCCCACTCTTTCCACCGAAGCGCAAAGGGCCCTTTTAAGCTACGACTGGCCGGGAAATATCCGCGAACTGGCCAATGTTTTAGAGCGCGCCAGCATTATCGGCACCGGTGCCACTATCACCCCGCGCGAACTCTCCTTCGGTATTCCGCCGATTAGCGGGGAAAATCAGCTGCAAGAAGAAAAAGCCGCCGCCAGCAGCACTTTAAATATGCCGCTAAATCTTAAAGAGCTGGAAAAACAGGCTATTATAAGAGCTTTGGAACAAAACGGCGGCCGGCGAAAAGAGAGCGCCGAACTCCTCGGCATCGGCCTTAGGACGCTCTATGAAAAGCTGAAAGAATATGGTCTTTCTTAAAAATATAAATTATTAAGTTGCCGGCTCTTCTGCAGCCAGGCGCGCTAAATATTCCTGCCATTCCGAAGGTAATTTGGATTGCTTTTGGCTGTTGCACTCTTTGCAGCAGGGCACCACATTACTGCGTGTGGACTTGCCGCCGCGTGCCAGCGGAACAATATGATCCATTGTGAGCTCACTTGGATGAAAGCGCCGCTTGCAATAATAGCAAATACCTTTGCCGAGCTGGTTTTTCCACCACATACTCTGGCGAATTTCGCGGGCTTTGGCGCGCTCTTTGGCAATTTCTGCGGCGGGGACGGGAATATAGTAAAAATCTTCCATAGTTATCTTTTTTCCGGCAAAATTAAAAGCGGCTCTTTGCCGCTGTAGTCGGCGCTGAGCTGACCGGCTTTGGCCGCCAGTTTATGCCCCAAAAAGTACCAGCGTTGCACGCCGTTTTCCAAGCGGAAATAGTGTTGCAAATAGCCGATGGTGAGCATCAGAAAAAGAAAGGCCAGCCCCATGGCAGACCAAGAAGGATTGCTCAGCGAATAAGCCAGAGAGAGGAGCAAAAAGAGACAAATAAACATAGTGACAATAAGGTGAATGAGGCGCTCGTGCTGCATTCTTCCCATTTGTTCCAAATGAAAAGCGAGCACCTCTCCCCAGGGAGTATCGGCCTTATCTTCTGCCAAAATGGACCTGATGAGTTTTTCATGCATTTGCAAATAACGCCACATAGCTTAATCCTCAGAGCCAAAAATGGAAAAGGTGCGTTTGATGACGCGGCGGCCCAAATCACGGCGCACAGCGGCAAGAATAGCCACAAACTCGCTTTCCAGGCTCTCTTTTTGCCGTGTGGCGGTGAGATAGTGGCGCACGGCCGTAACAATGTGCTCTTCGGTCAGCCATTTCAAAAGCGGGCGGGCATATTCTTTGGGAATATATTTTATAACTATATTGCGCTCCTCTTTTTTTAGCGGCAAAAAGAACTGCGCTACCGCCTCAAGATGAGTGGAATTAGTGCTGAATGAAAGATATTTATCTATTAAATCAAGCACTTCGTGATCATTTAGACTCATATACTCGCGGTTTATATAAATAGGCTGCAAATAAGCGAGCGGCGCATGCATCCGGAGCGGATCAAGCCAAGCCAAGCTGGGGTATTTAGTGCTTTTAAGACTCTTTAAAAAGCGCGTTTCGTCCCAGTTGGCAATATCGCGGTCGGCATCAATTTGCGCGCGCGTGGGGTCGAGGCGCAAAAGGCCATCAGAATCTATATATATTGTGTGGCTGTCAGGGTGGCGGAAACCAAGCGCTTTTGGGGGAATCATAGTAACTATATCGGTAGTATTAACCACCCGCCAGGTGACATCGCCAAGGCGGGCGCTGTAAGATTTTGCCGCTTCGCTGTTAAAAACGCGGGCGGCTGCCAGGGGCACCACAGCGGCAATATGTATTTGCGGGACAGCATCAATGAGGCGCCGCGCCATTAAATAACTAAGGCTAGCGCCCAAACTGTGGCCAGTAATATGGAGGTGCTTTACCCCATCAGCCGCCATAGCACTAATATCGGCCGCCAGTTCTTCCCACACCTCTTCGAGTGCATTGGCAAAACCGCTATGCACCCGGCCAAAATAGCCAGGTGAACGCAGAAAGAGGGCATCGGCCAAAAAATCATCCAGGCTAAAGGGGCTAAAAGTAGAGCCTTTAAAAGTCAAGATGGCAAAATCGCCCTTCCTGGCCATGTAGGCTTTGGTGGATTTACGCACCTGGTCTTTTTCCCAGCCGTAAAATTTCAGCGTAAAGCCGTTTTTAGCCAATTCGGCATAGCCTACCCCTACCCGATCAGGATCGTTGCCGTCTTCCCCGGGCACTTCATAGGCTCTTTTAGCCATAATAGCCAGCCCCTGGAGATTCTCTTTAACAAAAGTATCCCCGCGAAAACTCTGCCAATCGTAGGTAAATTCCGGCCCAACATCGTGGATTTGCACATCAAGCATCAGCGCCGGGTCACCGCCGAAAATAGCGTTATCGCGCTCCACTCCACTCAAAAGGCGCAAAACGCGCAGGCGCGAAACGCGCTCCATTTTGTAAAGCAAAAGCAGGCGATCACTTTTAGAAAGATTATTAAAAGGATCAAGGCACTCTTCCGGCGGGCCAATTATGCGCCAAAAGCCCGCTTCATCTTGCTGACAATAAGAGCTACACCATTTTAAAGCCGCTTCTGTAAGTTCATAATTTTCCATTTGTTTTTGCCCCGCTAGCTGCCGGTTTTACTGTCAGAGCTTTGAGGTCGCGCAATTTTTCCACTTTATATAAAATTCTACAGGGGCTGGCTCCATCAACGCGCCCTTCAACCATTTCATGGTAAAGAGCAAAATCGAGCCCGGAAAGGCCGGCGCGGTTGCATTCCTGCTGGCTTCCGCCCAGTACCAGAACGGTTGCTGCCGGCAAAGAATAGCGCGAGAGCACTCTCTCCAGTTGCGGATAATCCTCCAGCGGCTCAGCCGGGGGAGCTATAAATTGTAAAGGCAATTTACGCCGTTCAATATCTTCGGCGGCCAGTTTCGGATTGGTGGTACTATAAACAAAAACCCGGCCACCCCGCTTTTTGAGCTCCGTTAAAAATTCACCGGCTGCCGTATCGGTGCGCATAGTTGGCAATTTTTCTGCCAAATAGCGGTTATATTCAGCCAAAATAAAGCTATTGAGCTTTTGCCCGGGAAAAAGCTCTTCCAGCTGTTTTTCCGCTAAAACTCCGCGGGAATGGGCCAGCACCAGGGCGGCATAAGCCGGGGAGAGGCCGTAAAAAGAAGATATAAGTTCGGCATATTTATCGATTAGCTCATGGCTATTCTCCAAAAAAGTCTCTTCATAGGGCAAAATGAGCGTGCGATAAATAGGCGCAGCAGCCGAAAAATTCACATGGCTAAAGGTCAGCATAATAAATAGGAGCAAAATATTTCTCATAGGGCACTCCGCTCTGAAAAAGGCACCTTATTCAGCATAATGCACCTATTCTTTGATTGCAAACAGGAAGGTGAAATCACCTATCCTGACCCAAATATTTTAGCCTGTTTTGAATTTCCTGGCGGCGCTCGTCTTCGGTATTGGGCAGGTAACGCATCAAATCATTGAGTATTTCCCGCGCTTCTTCAAAATTGCGGTTTTTCTGAGCCTTAAAAGCTTGGAACATTTTGGTATCATAAATATCCTGCAAGGCAGCTTCGGCCTCTTTCATTGCCACCTCTATTTGCCCATAAAGCGGCGGCTTGGGATCGAGGCGCTCCAAAAACATGAGTGCATCACCATAATGACCGATAGAAACAGAGAGATTGGCCGGGTCAACCAAATAAGATTTATATGCTTCCTGGGCCAAGGAGAAAAGCTGCATAGCTCTATCGGGATCGGCATCGGGAAGCGGTTTTTCGGTAATGGTAATTTGCCTTATACCCCACTTATCTTTTTCCGGCGGATTACGCGTGGAATCAAAGGTAATAACATTTTTGGCATGAGGATTGAGCATAGAAGCCGGCAGGCGCATCCGCACATCCGGCATCCAGCGGGAAGGAGCAATCGGGGCATAACCGGCTAATTTGTTATTTACATATATAGCCAGCTCGTTGGGCGCTTCAATAGAAGATACCGAATAGCGCAAGACCGCCATACCGCCGGCATAATCAAAGCTAAAACTCACTTTATCGGCGCAATAATAACCTCTTTCCGGCTTAATATTGCCAAGACCATATATTTTGCGGCTGTTGGTAGCATTCAAGGGGAATACTTTATCACTGTAATCGGTCTGCACAATGGTGCTGCCGGAAAGTGTTTTTAAAATTAACAAAACTATAACCAAAAGGCCGATGCCGGCCCCGGAAGCCATGATAATTTTTTTATTCTTCGGCTGTTCTTTCCACCAAACGCCAAAGGGTTTACGCGGCTTTACTTTAGCGGTTATCTCTTTAATCGGCTCCGGGTTTTGCTCGCTTAATTTGGCTTCTTCGGCTTTTTTCTTGGCTTCAGCCAAACGGGCTCGGCGTGCCGGGTCACCGGTAACGCGCTTGGCACTGCTGGCACTGCCTTCTTCGGCCATACTCACCGGGCCGGCAGGTGCTGCCTCGGCAGCCGGTGCTGCGCTTTCCCCATTAGCAGCAGCATGGCGCTGGCCGGTAACCCGGCGGCGGCGCGGCTGTTCGGCACTCCCCTGAGCCGCCGCCGGAGCGGATCCATCGGCACTGCCACCTGGCGCTGACTGGCGCAGCATCCGGCGCACGGCAGCACCGTCCACTGCCTGCGTCTTGGCCTCGCTCACTCCGGCGCTGTTTTGGTGCTCAAGCGCCTCGTGATGGCTAGCCATCTGGCCGCTGCTATCTAATTTAAAAACAAAAGAAACCGGCCCAACAATAATGGCATCCCCATCATTTAAGGAGGCCGGTCCTTCAATTCGTTTGCCGTTTACTATGGTGCCGTTGGAACTGCCGGCATCTTCGATTTGATACTTCCCTCCCCTTTGGAAGATAGTACAATGATGGCGGGAAACACCGGTACTATATAGGACCAGATCATTCTCTCTAAGACGCCCGATGCGCACTTCACCTTTATCATAAGAAAGAGACTTGCCGGCATTTTGGCCGTCATTCATAATCAGAGTAAAACTCATCAGTTACCGTACCTCTATACTATTAGTGCTCTGCTTCCTGCCCCGCTTCTCTACTTGCTAAAAAACATGGTAAAGACCAAGGGCCCGGCCAAGATAAACCAAATGGTGGGAAAAATAAAGCCCACAAGTGGCATAAGCATTTTTACCGGCGCCTGCGCTGCTGTTTTTTCGGCTCTTTGTGAACGCTCCATACGCATTTGGTCAGCCTGAATACGCAAAACTTTGCCTAGACCGGTACCAAGACGGTCAGCCTGAATTAAAACAGAGAGAAAAGAGTTAAAAGAGGGGAGGCCTACGCGCACTGCCATATCATGCATAGCTTCGGCGCGGCTTTTACCCATGCGCATTTGCGAGAGCATAATTTTAAATTCGTCGCGCACCGGGCCCGGTTTGCCTTTTTCCACCATTTTGGCCACACCGGCCGCGAAATCAAGGCCGGCTTCCACAGCCAGAGTGAGCAAATCAATATTAAAAGGCAAATCGCGCACAATCCGCAAATGGCGTTTTTTTACCAAATCTCTTAGCCAGAGCCAGGGGAAACCGGCTCCCAGCAGGCCCACGGGAATGGCTATTAAGAAGGTGAATTTCATAAGATTTGCCACCATAATTCCAAACCACAAACCGGCGATAAAACCCACCACCATAAGCCCGCAAATATCCTCGGGGCGCAAATCATAAGGATGACCGGCATAAATAATGAGCTGCTCAGCCTTCTTGCTGATAGCCGGCGGCACTTTACCTTTGAAAGGCCGGCCGATAGTATCAAGAATAGGCGGACGCTCTTTGGGGCGATCGGCCGCTTCGGCAGCGGCTCTTGCAGCACTTTCCGATATTCTGGTCTCCACAAAAGAGCTAAGATAGCCGGTAATAATAAAAAGGGCGACAGAGACTAGCAGAACAATGGCAGCCACGATAACGTTAGACATATTTTTTACACCTCAATGGTAACGATTTTTTTGATGAGCCAGGCGCCCATAATTTCCATAACCACCACCAGGCCCACAATCACATAACCAAACCAGTGATTCATCATCGGGCGCGTCATATCCGGGCGCACATAATCAAAACCCACCCAAACTAAAATGGGCATGAGGCCGATAACAATACCTTGCAATTTACCTTGGGCGGTAAGGGATTCGATTTTACCTTGAATACGAAAGCGCTCGCGGATGGTAGCGGCAATAGTTTCAAACATTTCCGCCATATTACCACCCAGATTTTTGGCAATAACCACAGATGTAACCACCAGGTCCAAATCTTCGCTCTTTACTCTTTTGGCCATATTTTCCAGGGCTTCTTCAATGGCCATACCCATACGCACCTCGCGCACGGTGAGAGAAAATTCCTGCGAAAGCGGGGCATCGGCAGTTTTAGCAATCTCTTCCAAAGCCTGGCGAAAGGTAAGACCGGCTCTAAAAGCATTACTCATGGCGCCCAGGGCATCAACCAATTGACGTTCAAAATCTTTAATGCGTTTACGTTTATAATATTTCACCAAAAACGAAGGCGCAGCCAGGCCGATAAGCCCCATTATAAGGCCGATAACGATTCCCGACATCAAAAAGCCGATAACAAAAAAAGCGCCACAAAGAGCCAGGGTTAAAACCAGCATTTGCTGCGGGTCGATAAAGAAGAACATATCGGACATATCGGCCACATTTTTGGTCATATAATGTTCTTGGTATTTGGTAAAACCGTTCGCCAGAACACCATAAATCACCATGGCCAGAAAGAACATGGAAATAGCGGCCAAAATGGTGGTAAGTAATTGACTAGCAATCATTTTGCTCTCCTCCTATAAGAGCTTTACTTGCCCCCGTTGATGATTTCTATGCCGGTGCTTTGCTTTTTAACCTGCTTGATTTGCTCTTGAATGAGTTTTTCGCGGCGACCGGTGAGAATAGTCTTAATAGTAGTCTTTTCATCACGGGTTTCGGAGGTGGTATCTTCGCGGTTACGCAAAGTCAAATAGAGGCTGCCAACCTGTTGGGCCAAAATAAGCATCTCAGCCGCTTCCGGCATAACGTGAACAGTAATATTGTCGTATTTACGGGCATTTGGGGCCAAAATGCGCGTATTGGTCTGGCCCGATATATCGCCGGTTGCCAAAATAATGACATTTTGCAAAAGGGTCACCGCCATATCGCCGCCGCTATCGGGATCGCGGAAAATGCCGATGATATCTACATGGTCGGCCGGGCGGAGCCAGCTCCCGAGAGCCGCTTCGCCGCTCACTTTGATGGTAAGAGCGCGGCCGTCGGCCTTTTGCACGGTATCGGAGAGGCGGGTTTCGGCGGTGGTTGTGGCAATATGCGACCAGAGTAGCGGGTCGCCCTTGGAAAGGGGCACGGCCACTTTTTGGCCCCAAATGCGGGCTTGATTCATCTCGGCCGGTTTAATGGCGCTTTTGAAGAATTTCACCGGAATTTCCGCTTCGGTCAGATTTTCTTTGCTGAGCGGCGTGCCTTCGGGGATATCTTTTAAGGCCACCACGCGGCGGTTCACTGCCCACTCGCTGGAAACTTTAGCTTCTTGGCTTTGCAAGCCGGTATAAGCCAAAATAGCGGCCAAGATAGCGGCAACAACGGCAATAAGCAGCGGTAACTTTCCTTTAAACATCTCTTTTTAAACCTTTCTCTAGCTAGGGTGTTACAATGTTAATCATGGTATGGGCAGAGTAATCACCACGTGCATACCGTCTATATAGATTTGAAATGCCCTAATAGTCATGGGGATGATGGGAATTGGGCCGTTTATAACAATGAACATACCCAGTAACCCACCGGTGACCACAATGTATTCGGTGGCAGCCTGGGCTTTATTGTCTTTGATAAGAGCTATTATTTTCTCAAAAAATCTCATGGTTCCTCCAAATAATTGATGGTTACCACAGTTACCGGCGGCGCAGCCGAGGCTTCGGCAAAAGCCACACTGATAGTCAATTTACCGGCCACAAAATAGAGAATATCAAGTTCATCCTGAGTGGCTTGATTAGAGAGTTTAAAACCTAAAGAAGGCAGAACCTGGTGATAGTAACTTTGAGCATCAGCCATGGAAAGGGGCACGGAATAAACCTTGGAAGCCGAAGCCAAGTTGCCAACCAAAGATTCTGTATTATGAAGAACCATCGCCCCGGCCGGCACCGGCGGCTCAAAAATATAATTCTGCGTATTACTTGGCATTTTTCCGCTTATCGGCAGGTTTTGCATGGTCAACATAATAGTGCGTACATCACCTTCATCGGAAATATTAGCCGTTAAAAATGTGAGATCGCTGGCCCCGTCATTATCCATAACAGTAATAGTAGTGTGATCGGGAAATTCGGTAACATTGGGGTCATAGCCCCAATCGGTCCACACTGCGGCATAAAAATCCACTGCCCGGCGCATGGAATCTTCAGTGCGCATATAAGCCATTTTCATCGGCAGGCCATTTACCATCATGTCATCGCCCATGGACATTGGCGCGCCTTCCAAAGGAGTCGGATAGCGAGGAAAAGCTTTTAACCATTCTGGCATAGCGTCACTTGGCAAATCGGCAGTGGCCGTTTTTTTATTCCAATTAAACAGGCCGCTCCCCAAAGCCAGGAAGCAAACCAGAGAAGCAAGCAGTATTTTAGCCGTTTTTTTCACTAGTGCCTCCTATTCAGTATCTTGGGGCTTGCAATGTCTGACGCCGTGGTCTTTACACCCCATAAAATAAGGACCACGTTTATTCCACGTTTTGTAATACTCAGAACCTGTTTCATCATTGGGATCTTCAACCATGGGCGCGGTATGAAACTCTTCTACAGAGTGATCAGAATAGGCATTATCAGCATATCTAAAGGCATTAATCATACCATCTTTGAGTGATTCCTTATATGCATGCGAAACAACTTTAACATCAAATGGTCGTGCCGGAATAAATCCTAATGCCCATTGGACTGCTTTACCAACAATAGCCTCTAAAACCTCCCCTCCAGAACTATCTGATCCGCTAAATTGATGAACAATATCTTGAGATAAATTCTTTGGGCTATAAGTTCCCATCCACATTCTGGCAACTTGCTGATGATAAGGACTTCCGGCAACTCCAGCCCATAATCGCTCAAAAACTCCGCTAGTTTCTATGTTATCATACACGTCAGCATCACTCATGTGTATATTACGACCATCTTCCAACTTCCAACTATCAGTATACATAATCAAATTATGTGTAATTTTCAATTCGGTAGAAATACCAGTATTGTCAAGTAAAGTTCTTCCATTTCTATCACGATATGATGTAGGAATCATTTTGTTTTTTACAAAAACAGACACTGTTACTTTAGCCATGCCGTCAGTATTAAAACCAGCTCGTTCAAGAACTTTATCATATTCATTCTGTATTTTTGAAAGGACATTTTGTAGAAGTGAAAGATCTGAATGCGCATAATCGTTAATATAAGAGGCACCTCCATCATATAGTTTAGGTGAATTCAGCTTTTCGATGGAGTCAATACTCATTCTTACATCAGAGGTACCTGAAGCGAACAAACCTATAATGGAACTTGACCAATTTGTAGGATTAAGATCTCCCCAAATAAGCTTGGTGTTTTCATTAACAACATCCTTCGCCAAATCAAAACTCGAACCATAACCAAAAGTACTAAGTATTCCAGTAGCAATCTTATCATGGTAATTTGATCCTTGAGTGTCAGCCATGGCAAAAGCAACATACCTGGTAATATCAAGTGATTTTATTTTATTAACCGTTATATCATTTAAAAAAAGTGTATAATAAAAAACCATAATAAACATTGGCACTATGAGAACAAATTCTGTAAGAGCGCTACCAGCAACTTTTCGTGGAATATTTCTCCCCATTGCAGCACCTCTTTAGTGGGTAATAATCCCATCTGTAAGAAATTTTGAAATGGTGCCATTAACCTCAAAAGGCAATTTGTTAAGCCATTTGTCTAATTTATCACCAATTGGCGCCAAACGAGCCCGCCAATAGGGGTTAAAGAAATTGGGGTGTTCTTTCCAAGCACCGGGCCGATGATAATAAGCTTGCCCCCTGGAAATAACATTGATACCGGGAATACCGGCATCATGCATGCCATTAAAAGTGGCAGAGCCGCCGGCGGCCCTAAAAGTAAAGTTTAAATCGTTTTCACCCAGTGAGATATCATCAAAATCGCGGTGTAACCACACCCATGTATCAGGCTGATTAAATTCCGCATCATTAGATTTAGGAAGAAACTTCATATAAGGCTGTATGCCACGCCAAGGGTATGCGCCATAATCTTTGCCTTTTTCATCTCCACTTTTATCTTTAGTATCTGCACACTTAATATAGCCACCATCTAATAAGTTAACTGTGCGTATACCTGCCTCGATTTCACCAAAAAGATTAAACCATTTTGCAAAAAGCAATTGACTCTTACCCAGAGGATTTTTTTTGTTTAATGGACCATCAAAAAAACAATTATATGTTTTATCCACAGTAGCATATGTACCAATATTTAATATTCGCCCAGCCCAGCCAGAACCACTGCCGAAATAATCAACAGCAGATAACGCCGTTCCACGATTAAACTTGCTTTTATCTGTTTCTGTCTTTTTTACATCTATTAATGCTTCCTGTATATCTCCTTTGCTGGAAAGCTCTTTTCTTTGCGAAACAAGTTTTGTCTGCCCATGTTTTAAACTTAATTGATTTAGAAATGACAAGGTGTCTGTTATACCTGATAATACATCGGCAGCATCATCACCGCCACCCTCGGCATCAGAAGCTATGCTTTGGGCCTCATTTTTAATGTTTTTTAATCTACGCACTGCTGCAGTTTCTCCACTCAGAAAACCACGATCAATAGCTTGATTATCTTGTCTAGTTGCATTAACTATCTCTGTCATTATTACTTGAGCTGCTTTGATGGATTTATCATCTTTGGTTTGAGCATTTTTAGTTGGTAGCAGCTTAGGTGCAGCAAAATGAGCGTCAAATCCATCCAAAGTGAATGGAAGCGGTGCTCCGCCAACAGGATCAAAAACATTATTAAAGCGAAAAGCGCTTAAATAGCCCATCACACGACCAAGCACAGGATGTTTTTTAATTGTTGGATCATTTCTTCTTGTTACAGCCTCATATCCATCATCGGCAAGAATACTAAAAGCTCCTATTGACATGGCCCAACTAGCAGCCCAGTATATCCAATTCATCATTATAACAATTGGGTATATTACAGAAGATAATGCACCTAATACTTTCGATAACTGTCGAAAGACACTTGCTACTCTTTCACATACTTGTGCTAGTGGCTTAACAACTTTTTTTAGTGCATTACAAGCTCTTCCTATGGCTCTTAGAAGTGGACCAATATATATCATGACAGCAAATCTTAACAAAGCCCCATGATCTAATACTGTCCACAATAAATCAAGAGCATATGCATAAAGAGCATATTTTAGAACATATGATTGTAATATTGGAGAAAGTGACTGATACGACACCAAAAATGCATAGTGTGCTACTTGGCATCTGTTGGCAAAAGCGATAAAGTTAAAAGTTCTGGCTTCTACCGCAGCCATAGAATAAGCTGTGGCATCGGCTACATTTTGCAGATATATCTTTTCGCTTACTGTTCGCCCGATATTATAAGTGGTGTATAACCCAAGAGAAAGTATAAGCATGGCAATAACGCCTAAAACCGCCGCTTGCCCGCCATTATGAATAACCAATTTACGCTCTTTTACGCTATTCATAATAATCCCCTTACCGCTCCGGTATCAAAAGCACCATAATTCACAAAATCCTTATAAAAATTGGATTGCATCTGCATACCGCAAGTAGCCGTAATAGGCACCAAAAAAGCTCCGCCTGGCAAATTACACCCAGCAACATTGCTATCTCTCCCGTATGCCAGACAGTTTAGCATCATTACTTCAGCTCGCCTTTTTACTTTCCATAGTGGCAACCTGATTTCTTTAGCTATATCAGTAAGTTCTTTCGGCGCTCCACCATCTTCTATGGCCAGCGTTCTTTGGGCAATTTGGGTACTAAGTTGATTCAGTGCCTTACCATCTTCCCTACTAAAACTAAGATTTCTTTCCATCATAGCGTTAACCATGTAGAGTTCATATATAACTTGGTTTAAAATTGGAATTTTTAAGGGGAAAAGCACTCTTACTTCGGCTGAGAGCAAATTGCGAACCATATGACTCGGATCTTGAACATTATCAAAATCCATCTCTTCTGCGTCTTTACTCTCCAATAAAAACATCTCATCAGTTGGTGTTTGTATTTCTACATCGACGAAACAAGTACTGGGTACAAAATGAGCTATATTGATACCAAAATTTTCTCTAATTATACCAGCCAACCTATCAACACCGGCATCAGCAGCGCCGCAAGCGGTAATAAGAACTTCCATTTGGGCATATACTGCACCCAAATCACGAGGATTATCAGTTCTGCCAAAGAGAGGCAAAACTGATATTAAAGCAGCTTGCTTCATTGGGTACGGATCTCCATTATTCACAATCCCGGCTCTGCAAGCATTATGGGCAGCATATTCCACCATAACCCGGGCATGCTGGAGTAGCATGAGCTGCCACATACCAAAGAGCATAAAAACCATAATCGGCAGAATAATAACCGACTCAGTAAGGGCCTGACCGCGTTGGTTGGTGGTTTTAGAAAGATGGCGTCTAAGTATCATAACCCAAACCTCCGGCTCCCAAGTATCGCACATCTTGCCCCCGCGGCCAAGAGGAAAGTGCATAGGCTCATACACAGATAGGCTAAGGCTGGGTTTACGTTTTTATCACACTGTGATGGCTTTTAATTGAGCAAGGGAGAGGCCGGTGTATTTGGCTATAATTTCAAAGGAGAGGCCGTCTTTGAGCATATTATACGCAGTTTCCAGCTTGCCTTTTTCCATACCTTTTTCCATACCTTTTTTTATAGCTTTACTGGTAGCTGCTGCTATATCAGACCTTCTATCGCGCTCAGCTACCTCTGCTCTAAACTGGGCCAGCCACATAATCTCGCTCTTACTTACTTTGGAAAGTACCTTTTGCGCCTGCATAAGACCCTCCTCTTTTTGCCCTCACCCCCACAACTATTGATAATTACAACAAATCCCCCTCTCCATTTGTAAAAATGGAGAGGGGTGCCGCGTAGCGGCGGGGTGAGGGAATAAGCGGCGGTAATTTACTAATATTGCTAAGTTTCTTGCGTGAAGCCATTGAGCCCTCCAAACACGGCCTGTATTTTAGCATACACAAAACGTGACGGCCAAGAGGAAAGTGCATGGGCTCATACACAGATAGGCTAAGGCTGGGTTTACGTTTTTATCACACTGTGAGGGAGTTAAAAAATGAAATTCTAGGCTTTCACCCGGCGGCGGGGCACTACTAATGTCACTGGGTCGCTATCCTCGGCGGCGCCGCCCTTTTGCACTAAAAGCGTTACCACTGAGCCTTCCGGCCCGCGCACCTCTTCCACTACATCGTTAAAGTTGCGCCCTTCGACAGAAAGGCCGTTTACAGCCAAAATGCGGTCCCCTTTTTTAAGGCCCACTTCGGCTGCTCCGCCGCCGGGAACAATGCGCACCACGGCAATACCGCCACCTCTGGCGCGGCCCAAAACTGCGCCGATGCCGGTAATATCAAGTGAGGCCTGCTCACCTTCACCAATAGGCGTAAGAGTTACATCCAAAGGGCCGATGCTGCCGCCTGGAGAGATTTCAAGGCCGGAAATAAGGCGCGGATTATAACCTGGCGCGGAAACAGCCAGCGAACGCGTGCCGATAGGCAAGCCGTAAAACTCAAAATTGCCGTTATTGTCGCTTAAAGTTTGCCCATGATAGCTACCGGCGCTATTGCTGCTCATTCTGAGCCCTTCGCTGCGCAAAACCGCTCCACCGATGGGCGAGCCGCTCTCTTCGTCGGTCACTTTGCCAAAAACGCGCCCACCGCCCACCAGTTCAAAATTCTCTTCCATAGGCTCCTCGCCAAAAGGTACAATGGTGCGTGTATCGGAAGCGGCGTAACCGGCGGCGGCTATGGCAATGGTAAAGCTATGTTTACTAAGGCCTTTTATTTCATAGCGGCCATCAGCGCTAAATACCGGCTCACTGCGACTTGGAGCATACTTACTACCACCGAGATTAGTCAAAATAACGGTATAAGACTGCACCGGTGCCCCGGTAGCCTGGTCTAATACCTGCCCGCGAATAGTAAGGCCGCTGGTAAGATTTAAAACAGCATCGCCGGTGCCGCTCTCCACTTGCGGTAATCTTGCCGGTTGATAGCCATCGAGGCGTGCCGAAAGATAGTAATTGCCCGCCAGTAGGTTGGGTATTTCAAAATAACCATCATCATCGCTATAAACAGTATCCGGCAAACTCCTGGCTGGCGCTTTGGCACTATCGTCCCTGGCTTTATTCAGATAAGCCATAACCATAGCCCCGCCGGCCGGCTCGCCATCAGGCAAAAGTACCCGGCCGCCGATCGATTCCACATCTTCTCCGTTTAAATTGGCCCCAAGCATAATAATGAGCAGTTCACCTTGCTGCATTTCGCGGCGATAAAAACTGCGCCCGGGTTTATAGCCTTTATAATGCGCTTCCAAGACACTATGGTCGGGAACAGAAATAGTAAAATAGCCATCACTAATAGTTTTTACGGAAAAAGCGCTTTGGGGATTTTTGTAGGGCATATACCATACTTCCGCACCTTCTACTCCCTGACGATTTTCATCAATAACTTGGCCGGTTACTTCGTCTTGAGGTTGCAATGTAATAATTACATCGCCAACATCCAGGCCGGTAGTAGCATTAAAGCGCTCTCCGGAAGCCCCCTTGCCTTTTAGGGGCATAAAGCCCGGCGCCGTTACACTTTTAAGCTCATAAATTCCCTCTTCGTAAATAAGAAAATAAAAGGAGCCATCGCTTTTGGAAGTTGTATTCAAAAGCCGACCGCTTTCCTGACTAAAAAGCAGTTTGGCCCCGGTAATCGGATGACCATCGGCCAGAGAAATAACCTTGCCGGAAAGCGAGGAGATAACTTCTCGCTCTTCTTTTACCTGCTCTTCATTTTCGGCAGCGCCTTCCGGGCGGTAACGAGCCACCGGCAAATTGCCCTCCCGGCGCTCTTCCGGCTGGGCTTCTGCAATAATAGCGCCTGCCTCCTCCGGCTTAGAGAGGCCCGAGAGCAAAAACAAGAACACGGTAACAAGCAGGAGAGCCGCCAGTAAAAGCAGCGCTATTATCTTTAAATTATTATTATTTTTCTTGGTCATTACCAAGCCTTAGTTCCAAAGCGTTTTTTAGTAAAAACGCAATAGTTAACGGCCCAACACCACCAGGAACAGGGGTAATATAAGCGGCCTTTTTTTCGGCACTTATAAAATCTACATCACCGCATAAAGTGCCATCGGAGCCATAATTTTGCCCAACATCAATGACAATAGCTCCACTTTTTAACATTGAGCCATGCACTAAGCCGGCCTTACCGGCGGCGGAGACCACAATATCGGCCTCAGCGATAAGCTCTCGCAAATTTTGGCTTTTGCTGTGGGCCAAAGTAACCGTGGCGTCGGCTCTTTTTAAAAGAGCGGCCATAGGCGTGCCCACAATATTGGAGCGCCCGATAACAAGCGCTCTTTTGCCGGACACATTAATTTTATACTCAGCGAGCAAAGCCATAATACCGCGCGGCGTACAGGGCTGAATGCCGGAAAGCCCCATGTGCAAAAGGCCAACATTATATGGGTGAAAGCCGTCCACATCTTTTTTAGGGCTAATAGCCATCAGCATTTTAGGTGTATTTATGTGGGCCGGCAGAGGGAGTTGCAGCAAAATAGCATCAACCGCCGGATCGTTGTTAAGCTCTTCTATGGTAGCGACAAGCGCACTCTCGCTCACTGCGGCCGGCAGGGCAAATTCTCGAGTATTAATGCCCACTTTGGCGGCCATTTTGGCCTTTAAAGCCACATAATGGGTCGAAGCCTCATTATCGCCCACCAACAGAAGAGCTAGACATGGCGGCCGTGCACTTAATAGCGGATCCGCCGCTATTATCTCTTTAATCTCCTGCCTGACTTTTTGGGCCAGCGCTTTACCATCCAGTATCTCTGCCATAAAGCACCCATCTGCTACAGATAAAAAAAGAGCTGAGGCAGCCTAGGCCACCCCAGCTCTTTTAACCGCTTTTAGCTTTTAATAAAAGCTAGATTATTCTTTATTGGCACCCAATTTATCGCCGATAATGCTGCCGAGCTGCATACCGCGGGGTGATTCCTGCATATAAGATACATAATCATCGCCATCTTTGGCAGCAGCTTTCAAAGAGAGAGAAATGCGGCGGTCGGCCGGGTCGAGATCGCGAACCAGCACTTCCACTTGGTCGCCCACTTTCACCATATCGCTGGGGTTCTCCACGTGCTCTTCGCTAAATTCGGAGATGTGGCAGAGGCCTTCAATTCCCGGCTCGATTTCCACAAAAGCGCCGTACTGGGTAACTTTCTTCACGGTGCCTTTGACTCTGGTGCCGCGCGGATAGCGGTCGGCCAAAGTATCCCAAGGATCATCGGTGAGCTGTTTGATACCGAGAGAGAAGCGCTCTTTTTCCGGGTCGATATTGAGCACAACGGCTTCCACTTCATCGCCCTTGCTGTAAAGATCGCTGGGGTGTTTCACACGGTGGGTCCAGGAGAGGTCGGAAACGTGCACGAGGCCGTCAATACCCTCTTCCACGCCGATGAAGATACCGAAATCGGTAATATTGCGCACTTTGCCTTTAATAACAGCACCCACCGGATAACGCTCTTGCAAAACGCTCCAGGGGTTGGGCTCGATTTGCTTCATGCCGAGAGAGATGCGCTTGTTGGGCAGGTCGATATCCAGCACCACGGCCTCAATTTCGTCACCGACATCAACCATTTTGCCGGGATGTTTAACCCGCTTGGTCCAGCTCATCTCAGTAACGTGCACGAGGCCTTCAACACCGGGTTCCAGCTCAACAAAGACGCCGTAATCGGCAATGCTTACCACTTTACCTTTACAGGTAGAACCAACGGTATAACGCTCGCTCACTGTCTTCCAAGGATCTTCGGTGATTTGTTTATAACCAAGGCTCACTCGCTCGGTAGCCGGATCCCATTTCAAAACTTTCACTTTGATCTCATCGCCAACGGAGAAGAGCTCGCTCGGGTGATTGATGCGGCCCCAGCTCATATCTGTGATATGGAGGAGACCATCAATACCGCCGAGATCAATGAAGGCACCGTACTCGGTGATATTTTTAACGATACCATCGAGGATCTCGCCCTCTTGCAGATTTTCCAAAGTTTTCTTCTTAAGTTCTTCACGCTCTTTTTCCAAAAGAACACGGCGGGAAAGAACGATATTGCCGCGCTTTTTATTGAACTTAATAACTTTGCATTTGAATTTCTGTCCGACCAGTTTTTCGAGATTGCGCACCGGGCGCAAATCCACTTGGCTGCCGGGGAGGAAAGCTTTGACGCCGATATCTACAGAAAGGCCGCCTTTTACTTTAGCTACAACGGTACCTTCAACCAGCTCTTCTTTTTCGCAGGCTTTGCAAATCTCATCCCAAACTTTCAGTTTGTCGGCCTTCTCTTTAGAGAGGACAATAAGACCATCGTCGTTTTCGCGGCTGTCCACATAGACATCCACTTTGTCACCGACTTTAATGGTCATTTCACCGGCGGCATTTCTAAATTCACTGGCCGGGATGGTACCCTCGCTCTTAAAACCAATGTCAACAAGGACGTGGTCTTTAGTGATTTGGATTACTGTACCCTGGGTAATCTCACCTTCTTTAACGGGGTTTTTGGCCAGGCTCTCTTCAAAAAGGGCAGCAAAAGATTCTTCGTTAGTAGCTGTTTTGGTTTCCACCATGTTGTTAGCTTCCTCAAAATTAGTCGAACAGTTAGGGTTAAAGGTTAAAATTAAATGGCAGGGATTCCGAAGAATCCCTGCCGCTTCTTTTTCCAGCATAGCTGGAGATGACTACTGGCGCTGTCTGCTGGCGCTGCGACGGCGACGCTTTTCAGCGGAGCGCTGTTTTTCTTTTTTGCGCACTGAGGGCTTCATATAGAATTCCCGCTTACGCACTTCTTTAAGAATACCGGCAGCTTCCACTTTCTTTTTAAAGCGCTTTAAGGCCTTTTCAAAAGGCTCTCCGTCTTTCACGACTACTTTAGTCACCGTAATCACCTCCTTCCGCATTCTCGACTTACAAGCGATAAGTCGCGCGCGATTTTAGTAACAAACTGTAAAATAGCAAGCATTTTTATCAGTTTTTTTAATTTTTTGTCATTTTGTATCTTTTGCCGGGCCAAAATGGCTCTTAGCAGCGGTCAAATAAGCTGCTATTAAAAATATTTTGCCGCTTATGCATTTTTCGCTTTTACCTTTGCCTCTCCTTTGCTAGCATAGCGGCCAAATTTCTGGCGTAAAACGCCAATCACATTATGGAGGTTTTTTATGAGTGACATTCTGGACACCATCCTGCTTCTGGCTCTGCCCGCTTCCGGCAAATCGGAAACCCGTACTTACATGGCCAGCCTTTCGCCCGAGCAATGTAAAAAAGATATGCACATGGGCGCTACTTTACAGCTGGATGATTACCCCTACGTGCACATGATGCACCGCTTTGACGACGAACTCAAAGCCCGTGGCCAGGATTATATCTTTTATAAAGGCCCCAACCGCCCCTTCATCAACCCCTACTGCTGGGGCGTTCTCATTGAGCTCTTAAATGAAGATTATCACAATCTTTTGAACAAAATCACCCACAAGCCGGAATCGGCGGCAGACCACCTGATGGACCGCATGGACGCCGCTATGGCTAAAGTAGGTATGGAGCCGGTTCTTGGCAATATCCCGCACCGCATCAGAAAAGAAGTTTGCGCTGCCTGTGAAGCCGATGCCAAAAAAGAGCTCGATATTTTAAACAAGACCTGTAGCCAAGATCGCAAAGGCAAAACCATTGTAATAGAACTGGCGAGAGGCGGCCAAAACGGCGCTGCTTTCCCGCTCTGCCCGCCTCGTGGCTATCAATACTCCTTAGAGCTCTTCTCTGAAGAACTTTTGGAAAAAGCCACTATTCTCTATGTAAAAGTGACTCCGGAAGATAGCCGCCGCAAAAATATCGAACGCGGCCTGCCCAATGCTCAGGGCTCCATTTTGAACCACTCCGTGCCGATGGAAGTTATGCTCGAAGAGTATGGCTGCGACGATATGGAATATATGATTAGCCAATCCGATAAGCCCAATACCATCCGCATCGATAAACTAATTAACGATGGCAAGCGCTTTGAAATGAAGCATCACTATATCCCCGTTGGCGTTTTTGACAACACTGCCGACCTCACCACCTTTGTGCGCGGCGACAAAAAGAGCTGGAAGAAAAAAGATATCGAGAAGATCCACAAAGGGCTTTCCGATGCTCTCGCTATCCTGGCCGAGCGCAGCAAAAAAGGTAAATAATAGCTGCTTCTGCTTCTCTCCCCGCTAATTTTCCAAAGGTTTCCTAAAATGATTAATTCTTCTTTTTCGGCTCATACATTAAAAGCCCTCTCCTGGCCGCTTTTACTTGAGCATATTGCTCATAAATGCCGTTCCGCCCTGGGGAAAGAGGCCGTGCTTAGCTTTAATCCGGCTATTTCCGGGGCAGAGCGCGGGCGACGCCGGCAAATTATCGGCGAACTTTTTGAGCTAAAGAATCGCCTTTTGGCTTTACCGCCGCTCGCAGAATTTAGCGATGTGAGCACTGCGCTCGATCTTTTAAAAAGGGGCGCGGTGCTGGATGTGGAGAGCCTTAGAGCCATTAGCCAAATTGCCTATATATCAACGGCTCTGGCCGAGTGGCGCGATGATCTTCCCGAAAATTTTCCGGCCATAAAAGAGAGCCTCATAGAGCTTAAAAGTATGCGCTCGCTCTATGCGGCTATCGGCGCAGTTATTGCTGCCGACGGCACTATCAAAGAAAGTGCTTCCCCGGATTTGGCCCGCCTTAAAGGGCGGCAGCGCGAAGCTTCACGCGGGGTAGAGCACACTCTGGATGAGATGGTTTATAATCTTAATCAAAAGGGGCTCCTTAGTGACACCTTTTATACCATCCGCTCCGGGCGCTATGTTTTGCCGGTAAAAAGCGAGATGAGAAGCCAAGTGGGCGGCATTTTGCACGATCTCTCAAACACCAAGAAAACGGCCTATATAGAGCCTGAAGCCGTGGTGCAGTACGGCAATCAACTGGTGGCTCTTGCCGGTGAGATAAAAGAAGAAGAAGAGCGCCTCCTCTCCATGCTCTCACAAGAGGCGGCTCATTACGGCGCGGCTATTGCCCGGGCGCTAACTCTGGCGGCCGCTTTGGATGCTCTTTTAGCGGCCGCCAATTATTTTGCCCAATATGAATGTTCTTTTATGGAAATTGTGCCTAAGGAGACACCCATTTATCTGCGGCGCATCCGCCACCCGCTCTTGCTCGATAAAGGCATAAAAGTGGTGGCTAATGATTTAAAATTAACATCAGAGCAAAAGGCTCTCATGGTCACCGGGCCCAATGCCGGCGGTAAGTCGGTGTTATTAAAGAGTTTTGGCCTGGCTGCGCTCTGCCAGGCCGCCGGCCTGCCCTATACTGTGGCCGACGGCTCAAAAATGCCCCTTTTTGCTGATGCTCAGGTGAGTATCGGCGATGAACAGGATATAGCCACCGGGCAATCCACCTTTTCGGCGCATATCAGCAGCTTAAAGAGCGCTTTGGAGCAATTAGCCGGGCCGGATGCCCAAACTCTGGTGCTCCTAGATGAACTTTTGGCCGATACCGAGCCGGTGCAGGGCGCCGCTCTGGCCCGCGCCATCATTGAGGCCTTTATCGCCCGGGGAGCGCTGGTGCTGGTTACCACCCACTACACCACCTTAAAAATGGTGGCCGAGGAAGATAAGCGCTTTTTCAATATTGCCATGGGGTTTGACCAGGAAAACGGCCGCCCCACTTATCAGCTGTTTATGGGCGGCAGCGGCAGCTCAAACCCCTTGGCTGTCGCGGCGGCTGTGGGCGTTGATAGCCGCATAATTGAGCGGGCCAGAGAGCTTGCCGGCCCGGAGCATGGCCAGCTGGAGGTGGTGCTCTCACGCCTTAATCAGCGCGATGTCCGCCTTTCCGAGCTCACCAAAGAGACTAACGCTCTTAAAGATAAGCTCATGGACGAGCGGGCGCGCCTCGCCGAAAAGAGCCGGGAGCTGGAGAGTGAGCGCGCCCATTTGGAAAAACTGGTGCGCGCCGAACTGGGAAAAGAAATAGCCGAAGTTAAAGAGAAAATCTCGCGCACTATCGCCGCGCTGCAAGATGAAACCGGAACGCCAAAGGAAAAAATGCGCCGCGTGCAAAAAGCCAGGATGGATCTCATGCTCTTACAAAACGGCCAGCAAAAGGAAGAAGAGGAGCTGCCGGAGAATTATATTTTCAAAGTTGGCGAAAAGGTTTTGGTGAATAACATGGGCCAAGTGCCCTTTATCATCGAATCTATTGATGAAAGAAAGGGGGAAGCCGCTTTAAGAAAAGATAGTCTTAGAGCCAATTATGCTCTAAAGCGCCTGCGCCCTTATAAAGCCGCGCCCAAAGGCCAGGCTAAAAGCGCCAAAGACGACCATGTAAAATTCAGTATTCCCAAAATCACCAGAGCCGAGCGGGCCGGTATGCGCCTCGATCTGCGCGGCCTCAGAGTGGACGATGCTTTAAGCGAGTGCGAGCATTTTCTCGATTCACACTATGACGACGGCTTAAACGAAGTGGTAATTGTCCACGGCCACGGCACCGGCGCCGTCAAAGAAGCCATTCGCTCGGCTTTAAAAATATCCCCTTATGTTAGCAGTTTTAGGAGCGGAGAAAGTGCCGAAGGCGGCGACGGCGTAACGGTAGTTACTTTGCGCTAATCTCACCTTTGCGCCGCATAAATAGAGCCAGCAAAAATAGCACCGTAAAGGCGCCAAATATAGCCGACGGGTCGTCGCCGCCCCGGCAGGAGCAGCCGCTCTTTTTCTTGCCCGGCACACAGGCGCCTTTATAGCATTTATCACCCACTGTTTCGGCATTGCCGTCATCACAAGGCAATTCATTATTTACAAAGAGGCATTTGCCGCTTTCTGGATCGCAGCTATCGTTGGTACAAATGTTATTATCATCACAAAAAATGCGGTCGCCGCCGCTGCATTTGCCATCTATGCAGCGCTCACCTAAAGTGCAGGCATTGCCATCATCGCAGGTGGTGTCCAAATTTATATGCACACAACCGAGTTTGCTGTCACAACTGTCTTCGGTACAAATGTTATCATCATCGCAATCACGGCTTACGCCGGGCATACATACTCCCGTATTACAATAATCATCCATGGTGCAAAGGTCGCCGTTTTCACAGGTGGTGGCATATTTATCCACTATAAAGGTGGTTTGGCTGATGGTTGACTGGCAGCTCTGACAGGCGTTATCCGGCTTGCGCTCGCCCTCTTTGTAACAAGTATTATCAATCAGGCAGTAGCCTTTAAGTGTTTTTTTGCCGCCGGCAACATCGCACTTTCTAAGGCCTTCATTGCAGTAGCTGGTACAAGGAAGCTCGTCGCCGTCTTCGCAATTTGGATCAACTTCGGAAATATTGCCGCTGTGACAGGAGCCGTAGCGGCAGTGTTCAGCGCCGTTGCAATAGACGTCATCATCACAGCTGCTAACTCCGCAAATACCGCCGCAGAGGTTATCACCGCAGCTAAACATATCGCAGGCCGGCTGGCAGCCATCATTCACAAAGAGCAAGCTGGCCATCATTAAATAGGCTACTTCATCGGAATTATTATGAAATTCTATATTCCAAGTACCGTGAACCTTTTTACCGTTAAAAGATTGCAGAGCCCCAGGCAAAATTGTGCGGCCTATAATGCCGTTAAAATTGGCGGTAGTGGTATCCGGCAGAGGAAATCTAACAAATGTTCCATCCGGAGAAGTTATGGAAATAGTTATATTTTTTAGATGCGGCACCACTAAATCGACACTCAAATACATGCCGCCGACTTTGCTTGATAGCATCAGCTGATCGGCATTGGCCTCGGTAATAGTTACGGTGCGCACCAGGGTTCTATCTTTATAAATGCGGTTTCTCGATTCTTCAGCGGTGTCTTCATCAATACCGACAGCATAGCGGGGGCTCAAAGGAAAACCGGCACTCCAATGCGGAGTAAGCTCATTTTTTAAATTAAATTGCGAATAATAGCTGCCAAAAGAATATATAGGCTGAGACATAGTTTTAAAGAGCTGTTCTGCCCAGATGATATCATCATAAATACCACGCTCTTCGTGATAAGCCGCTTGATAAAGGAGATAAGAAGCGGCAGCTAAAGGCGAGGCAAAAGAGGTGCCGCTATGAGCGCCTTCTGAGTCTGTGCCCTTAGCATAGAGAATATTTACACCCGGCGCCACAATATCCACTAGGCCGTTACGGTTAGAGAAGCAGGCAATATCGCCCGGCTCGCCATGTTGTTTATAATTTGTACCATTTTCCAGTGTGCACGAGTAGGTATCACCACCGCTGCGATAAAATTGAGCGCCCACGGTAAAAGCCGCCGAAACGCAACTCGGCTCGCCGACGCTGTTAGCAAGGCCGTCATTGCCGGCAGCGATAAAAGTGGCAATTCCGGGAAAAATCATTTGGCCTTCAACATAATAATCATCATTATAAAGATTCCAAATGGGCTTTTTGGTGGCAATCCCATTACAGGGAGTGGAAGGATTATCGGTTCTTTTACCAGAAAGCGACATATTAACAGCCATAATATTATAAGCGGCTAAATCGTGCCCGGCTTCCAGGTTATCGAGAACATAGTTTAACCCGGCAATCTGATCGCTGTTATAACTCATGGGAGCACCGGTTTTACCTGCTGTACTATCCCAGTGAAAGACATTAATGGCAATTATTTGAGCTTCCGGAGCTATGGCATTAACTGTTGCCGCCACAATTGAGCCATGATCCGATTTAGCGGCAAGTTCCTCGACATCAGTTCCGTCAACAACATTAATCCACTTTTTTATCGGGCATTTAGTCGATGTGCTATCGGGAACAAATTTGCCTTTTTCAAAGCATCCCGGAAAGTAATCTTTATTCCAATATTGCACCGGGGTATCCAATATGGCAATGGCCGTGCCCGCCCCGCCGTGGGTATATTGCTGATAATCGGCCACCCCGACAAAATCAGCCGCCTCACTGATAGCCGGCGCAGCTTTTTTATCCGCCTCTATTTGCTCCACCAGCGGATTATCAAGCAAAAGCAGCGCCTGGGCTCTTGTCACATTAAGAGCCATCATGGGGAGTATGGAATATTCATGGATAATTTTAAGCTCCTCGCCCTTACTCTTCATGGCAGCCTTTAGCTCATCTTTTTCTTTTTTATAGGCCGCCCGCATTTGCTTCCTGCGGGCAACGCGCTCTTTGTAAGTTAGCTTTTTCTCACTTTTAACCGGCGAATAAAACTCATCTTTAAGGCTGACAATAACCCGTTGCAAGGGCCCGGCCGCAAAAGCCTTTTCCAGCTCCGGGCTCAAAACGGCAGCTTCAAGGTCAAAAGTAAAAAAGAAAAGAAAGCCAAAAGCTAAAAGGCTAATTTTTTTAGAAAACACGCACATAAAAATCTCCTCCGCTTTATTTCGCAAGCGGCTTATATATTTTTATAGTATCTTTGAGCAAGTTGGTATAAAAATATATTATATGCTTTGTTTTACGGTTTTTAAGCCGTAAACAACTGCCAAAGAAGGGGTAACAATGCGGAAAGATCAGGAGGAAAAACGCGGGGATAGCCCAAAAGGCCGCGCCACCTCCCCCAAAACCGGCCGCCGGCCTGCGGCGCGTGAGCAGGAAAAGCGCAATTCCCTGGTAGCGGCGCAGCTCAAGAAAATGCTTGATTTAGGGCTGGTTACCGTTCACTTAAACGCCACTCTGCCGGAAGTTGACGTGCCGCCGGAGCTAAAAGGCGATGAACACTTGCTCATCAATTTAAGTTATCGCTTTGCTAGAGCCGATTTAACTTTAACCAATAAGGCCGCCGAGGCCACTTTGACCTTTGGCGACAAATCTTATCGCTGCGTTTTACCTTATAATTCCATATATATATGCCAATCTGCCGTTTCCGGGCAATTAAGTTTTTACCCGGAAAATATGCCAGAGAATTTACTCCGGCAATTGGAAGCCATGCAAAAACTGGCGCAAAAAGATGAATTCGCTCCGGTAGCCGCGCCGGCCGGCCGGCCCAAAGAAGAAAAGAAAAGAAAACTAAAAGTAATAAGCGGCGGGGCAGTATCACCAAAGAGCACAAGCGAAAATGCCGCTGCCAAGAAGAGCTCCGGAAAACCTGGCAAACGTCCCAAATGGCGTGTATTATCAGGCGGGAAAGAAGAATAGCTAATAACTTTAAATAGTTGGAGGTTCTGTACATGAAAAACGCAAGTTTAAAATTAGCCGCTCTGCTACTTACTTTAAATGTGGCAGCCTGCAGCAATGCCGGCGATCCCTGTACCAAAAACGAAGAGTGCGACAGCGGCTATTGTGTGCGCATCAACAAAGTAAAACAATGTGCCGCCTCTTGCAAGCGCAACAACTGTTCAAGCGGCCTTGTTTGTAAACACGCTATCCCCGATAACCCATCCTCAAGCGGTATTTGTGTAGCCAATAGCTCCAAGATGTGCGGCGTTTGCGAGACCAACGACGACTGTCTGCCCGGCGATATTTGTATGCCCGACGGTTCACAAAAATTCTGCCTCAGCGATTGTTCCTTTACCGGCAGCTGCGCTAAGGGCTATGAATGTAAAGCCCAATCCATAAACGGCAAAGAAGTTGGTAAATTCTGCACACCCACTACCGGTTCCTGCGCTTGCGATGCCAAAAAGAACGGCAATCAGCGCACTTGTTTCAAAACCAACACCATTGGCACTTGTGACGGCATTGAAACTTGCGATGGCAGCAAATGGTTTGGCTGCGACGCCCCGGATGCCAGCGAAGAAGTTTGCGACGGCAAAGATAACGATTGCGACGGCGAATACGACGAAGATATTACTGGCCTGCCTTTAAGCCGCCCATGTGATATAAATATCAACAACTTAACCAATCCCTTGCCGGAATGTGCCAACGGCCAGGAAATCTGCCGCAACGGCTCTTTCGGGGCCTGCGAACTGCCGGACAACCACGGCTTTACAGCACTCACTCTGCCTAAAAAAGAAATTTATTGCGACGGCATTGACGATGACTGCGACGGCTCGCGCGATGAAGACCTCTACGGCACCGGCAACTACTGCTCATCCTGCAGCGACCACTGCCCGCCGGGCATGGATGCCGAGGGTGGCAACAAACATGCTATTCCCACCTGTAACAAAGCCGATAGCGGCATTGTCACCCAGAATAAATGCGGCAAAGCCACTTGTGAATTTCCTTATTTTGATGTGGATGGCTACTTGAATCAGGGGCTTAATATGTCCAGCAGCGATCCGCTCCATTATAGCCACTTTAACGAAAAGAATAACGGCTGCGAAGTGCGCGATGACACTATAAAAATAGGCGGCGAAGAGGTACTCAACAATACCCCGGAAAAAGCCGACAATCTGGGCGTAATCAACAAAAGCGGCTCTACTAAGCGGTGCAATAAATATTTGCCCAAAGATAAGACTCATAACTGCGATGACAGCGGCTACTGCGAAGAACTCGGCGGCCCCATGGGCACAGATTATTACAAAATAAAATTCGGCATCAACGCGAGTGAAGGTATTACCACCAATACCGTTGATATCTTTGTTACTTTTACCTTCGATACCCAAGTCGCGGACAGCGGCGCCAATTGCAAAATCGCCCTCGAAGGCTGCACCGGCAATGCCAAACTGGATAAAGATACCGGCATTATCGATTCCCCGACAATGACTACTGTTTACCAAATCAAAAATGCCATTAAAGATTTCAAAAAAGATGAAGAGTGCTATTTAGTATTTAAACTTGATTCAAAGCAAGAGGAAGGTATCCCATTTCCTTACCACTTTGCTCTGGTGGCCCACGGTACCGACAGCGACCCCAAATCGCCAATCGGCGTTCATGCCTGTAGCAATAGCAATTAATAATTACTGCTGATTTAATCTCTACCGTTCCGCTGGGAGGCGGCTGATGTTCTGGAAAGTTATTACTTATTTCTTTATGGCTCTGGGCGTTATCGTCATGGGCGGCGGCGGTATTTGGTCTTTTATCAATCCGCAATTCAATTATATTCTCTGTTTTTTGCTGCCCGGCTACTTCTTCCTCATTGTCGGCGTGAGCTTTGCTCTTAGAAAATACTTTGATCTGCCCAATATTCTTACTATTTCGCGCATGCTCTCCGTGCCGCTTATTTTAATTATGCTGCTCCCGGGCATTTACAACCGCCAAACAGCCATCCTCGCCTGCGCCATTTTTTGCCTCTCTAGTGTCACCGATATATTAGATGGCTTTTTGGCCAGAAGAATGGCTGTAGTTTCCAATATGGGAAAATTTTTGGACCCTCTCGCCGATAAATTGGTTTACCTCACCATCCTGGTGGCACTCATTCCCCGGCACATGGTGCCCATGTGGCTGGTGCTGATCGTCCTTATACGTGAGCTCTTTATTACCGGCCTGCGCACGGTTGCCGCCGGCGAAGGGATGATTATTGCCGCCAGCCGCGGCGGAAAATTAAAAACCATGTTTGCCTTAACAGGTATGGCCGCCCTTTTGGTGCATCATACTTATGTTGTTGATTTCTTTGTCTTTAAGCTGCCTGTGAGTTTTCATGTTTTGGGCCTCGTTTTAACTTATATCTCGCTCTTTTTCTGCATTACCTCGGCTCTTGAATATACTTACCGCGTTGTAAAAGCCCTCACGGCGAAACAAAAAACAGTAGCTGAGAGCAATAACGAAGGGGCTTTAAATGGCGCCGGCTGATTTTCCCGCAAATAAGGGGCTTTTGGTAGCTCTTGAGGGCATTGACGGTGCCGGCACCACTACTCAGCTAGAGCGCCTCAAAAAGGCGCTTACGGCCAGCGGCCGCGAGGTTCATCTAACGCGTGAGCCTTCGGACAACTTCATTGGTAAAATTATCCGCAGTGCTTTGACTTCATCCTTAAAAGATGATAAAAATCATTTAGTTACTTTAAATGATCCCGCCATAGCCCTGCTCTTTGCCGCCGACCGTTTGCACCATCTTTCGGCCGAAATAGAGCCAGCCATAAAAGCGGGAAAAATAGTCATAACCGACAGATACTATGGCTCTTCGCTGGTTTATCAAGGCGCCCTTTGCGGTGAGGACTGGGTAAAAGAGCTAAACAGTCGGGCGAAAAAGCCGGATTTAACACTCTATTTTTCTCTCCCTGTGGCTCTTGCAGCCGCCCGCCGGGAAAAGCGCGGCGCGCCCCAAGAACGCTTTGAAGAAGAGGCGCTTCTGGCCGATGTAGCCTCCCGTTATGAAAAGCTCTATGCCGCCGATCCTGGGGCTATCGTCATCAATGCCGCCCAAAGTGTGGAAGAGGTAACAGCTGCCTGTCTCAAAGCCATAGAGCGACTTTTAGCCTAACGGAGTAACCATGCCTGCGGTTTGTTTTTCCGAAGAAATGCGCCTTTTAGACGAAAGAGCCATTAAAGAATGCCAAATTCCGGCCATTGTTTTAATGGAAACAGCAGGACGAGCCGTAGCGGCCCATATTCTGGACATTTTGCACCAAGAAGAAAAAAGCGCCGGCGGCTATGTGGCCGTTCTCTGCGGGCCGGGCGGTAACGGCGGCGATGGCTTTGTCGTAGCCAGAACTTTGGCCGATAATAATATTGCCGTGCAAGTGATTATCTTTGGCACCGTGAGTGCTCTAAAAGGCGAAACTCGGCAAAGTTACGATATGCTGCGCTTTAGCCATAGCGAAGTAATTATTGAAGAAATCCCGCAGGTTGACAAAATAGCCAAATGGCTTCTGCCCCGCCTTTTCACTGCCAAACTGGTAGTTGATGCCATCTTCGGCGTAGGTTCCAACCGTCCGCTTGGTGGGGCAGCCGCCGAGGCGGCCAAAATTTGCAATGAGCTTTCCTGCCCGGTAGTGGCTGTAGATATTCCTTCCGGCCTTTTAAGCGACAGCGGCCAAATTGTCGGCCCGGTTATCAAAGCGCAAAAAACCATCACTTTCAGCGCTTTAAAACCGGCGCTTTTGCTGCAACCGGCCGCCTCTTTGGCCGGTGAAGTAACGGTAGCCGATATCGGTATCCCAAAGCCGCTTTTAATGTGCGACGAGATAAAGGGCGCCGCCTTTACTGGTAAAGATGCTTTAAAGCTTTTGCCAAAGCGCGATGTTATCGCCAACAAAGGCACCTTTGGTCATCTCTTTATTTTGGGCGGTTCGGTGGGCAAAAGCGGAGCTCTCACTTTATGCGCCATGGGAGCCCTGAGGAGCGGCGTAGGCCTTTGCACCGTGGCCGCCACCAAAGAGACTCTGGCCGGTGAGCGCTCCTTGCCGCCGGAATGTCTCACTTTGCCTTATAGCGATCCCACTGAGGTATTAAATACCATAGGCGCGCTGGCCGACCGCAAAGCAGCACTGGCCTTTGGCCCGGGCTGGAATGAGGGCAGCGATGAACGGCACCTCCTTTATACCGTTTTGCAACAAAACGATATTCCCATGGTTCTCGATGCCGGCGCTTTAAATATTATCGCCGCCTACCCTACTCTACTGCCTATCGGCCGGCCGGGGACAGTTATCACCCCGCACCCCGGTGAGATGTCCCGCCTAATTCGCCTGCGGGTGGATCAAATATTGCAAGACCCGCTGGCAGCAGCGCAAAAAGCAGCGCAAAAGTTTGATCTTACAGTTGTTTTAAAGGGGGCACCAACTATAGTAGCCACTCCGGAAGGGCACTGGTCCATCAACATGAGCGGCAATAACGGCCTGGCTACCGGCGGTAGCGGCGATTTGCTCACCGGCATAATAGGGGCCTTTTTAGCCTATGGCCTAAATAGTTACGATGCCGCCCGTCTGGGTGTTTATCTCCACGGTTTTGCCGCCGATAATCTCTTAAATGACCTTTCCGCCTATAGTCTTTTGCCCAGCGATGTAGCTCTTGCTTTGGGCAAAGCCATTATTAAACTTACGGGAAAGTGATGGTAAAAAGTTCTATAAACACCAAACCACTTATAACTATTATAAAAATCGTCTTAACGATTGCCGCGTTTTATCTGCTTTTAAACCACAAAGTACAAGACGGCAGCGGCAGCGTTATTACCACCTGGCAGGCTATAAGCCAAAAACTGCCTTCTTTGGAATTAAAAACTCTTTTGCCCTTTTTACTGCTGGCTGCCGCCATCAAGATGCTGGGAATACTCTCCAGTATGACGCGCTGGTATCTATTATTAAAAGTCGAAGGTATTTGTTACCCCTTCCTCTATTTGGTGGGTACATTTTTAATTGGCCGTTTTATTGGCACTTTTTTGCCATCAACTCTGGGGCTCGACGGTTACAAACTTTACGATGCGGCACGCGGTAGCGGTAAAGTAGCGGAATCGGTAACCGCTACAGTTTTGGAAAAAATACTGGGCCTGGCGGGAATTTTTCTTACATTTTTGGTTAGTTATCCACTGGGGGCTTCGGTTTTCGGTGAGCACACCCGCCTTATAACCATGATCACCGTTCCTTTAGCTACTCTGGTTGTTATTGCTACTATCTGCTTACTTCTCTTCCCCATGCCCATGGCTTTTATCATCGGCAAAATTCCCTTGCCGCAAAGATTTAAAGCGCAAAAAGAGCACTTCTGCGCCGCTATCAGCGCCTATAAAGGCCGCTACTCTGTTACTTTGGCCCTCTTGTTTTTATCTTTTATGGTCCATTTTGCCACTGCGGCCATGTACTATTTTACTGCTCTCTCCATTGGAGCTTCGGCACCGTTTTGGGTGGTTACTTTAGGCTCTACAGTGCAAATTGTGGCTACGGTTCTAAGCCCCTTTACCGTAGCCGGCGAAGGCATCCGGGAGATTGTCCAGGCCCTAATGCTCTCCAAAGAGCTCGGCCTCTCAGCCTCTGTGCTCTCGGCTGCTCTCGGCTTTTGGGCCGCTGAGGCCCTCACTCTGGTCGGGGGCATAATCTGGCTCCTAAGGCGCAAAAGTAGCAAGGAAGTTCTGGAAAATGCCAAATAACCAGCCGGTTTTAAAAGAAAATACGCTAAATATCATCTCCGAGCAAAATATGTGGGAAGAGCGCCGCCGCCGTCTTTTGCTCCTGGTGGGCTTTCGCACGATTATCCTCTCCGGCCTCTTAATCAGCACTATTGTGGCCCATGCCCGGGCCAGTACACCGGCCGAAATATTAGCTTTAGTGCCACTTTACACTGTGGCCGGCCTCTCTTTTTTAGCCAACCTCATCTATGCCGTTATCTTTAAATTTAAAGCTCCGGTTTTGGGCCAGGTGGTTACCCAGTTAGCTGGCGATCTTCTCTTTGCGGCCGCTATTTTATATTTTACCGGCGGCGTACAAAGTGCCTTTTCTTTCTTCTTTCTCTTAACGGCTATCAACGGAGCAGTTATTTTGGCGCGCTTTGGCTCGCTCACCCTGGCAACGGCGGCGGCGCTCATCTATCTGGCGGAAATTATTCTGCAATATAACGGCATATTGGTGCCGCCTATTTCCAGCAATAACGGCTCTATCGGGCTCATGGTTTATTTAAATGCCGCTTTGGTGCACACTTTTAGCATTTACATGGTTACTCTGCTCACCATCTTTTTGTCGGAGCAGGCCAATAGAGCCCACCACACAGCCATTGCAGTGAGCCATGATTTAAGCAAATTAAAAGAATTTCACCTGGCCGTTTTGCAAAATCTGCCTGTTGGCGTCATTACCTTAAACAGCCAAGATCAGGTGGTATTTGTTAACAATTTGGCCAAGCTGATGTGCGAAGATGAAAAGCTGGAAATCGGCCAGGAGCTGAAAGTTATCTTTAGTGAAGAGCTAAATGGTTATAGTGAGGGTAAAGTAATTACCACCGGCCGGGAAGACGGCGCCGAAGCTCTTTTGGTGCGCTTTAGCCCCTTAATGGAAAATGATAAAACTTTGGGCCATATTATTACCCTCCAAGATGTCAGCACCGTGCAGCAAATGGAGCGGCAGTTGCACCAAAAAGAGCGCCTGGCTTCCCTTGGCGAACTCGCCGCCGGCATGGCTCACGAGATAAGAAATCCCCTGGCCAGCGTGCGCGGCAGTATTGAGCTTTTGGCCCGCCGCCTGCCCAAAGAGGGAGCCGAGCAGGGGCTTATTAATATTGCCGTTAGAGAAATCGACCGCCTAAACAGCCTGATAAGCGATTTTTTAACCTATGCCCGCCCGCAAAAAATCAATCTTAGTCCCTGTGATATCAGCCAGCTCTGCCGAGAAACAGTGGCTCTTTTGCAAAATGATTTACCGGCCTATATAAAACTGGCAGTACTGGGTAGCCAGCATATAACCATCAATGCCGACGGCGCCAAGCTCCGGCAAGTTATTTGGAATCTTTTGAAAAATTCCATAGATGCCTGCAATGACGCCATGGAACATAAAATAATTATCGATTTGGCCGAAACAGCCGATACACTCAGTATAATAGTCAAAGATGATGGAGCAGGCATTACCAAAGAGCAGCTAAAACACCTCTTTGTGCCCTTTTTCAGCACTAAAAGCCAGGGCAGCGGCCTGGGGCTCGCCATTGTAGGGCGCATTATCGAAGAACACTCCGGCACCATCCAGGTACAAAGCACCCCGGGGAATGGTGCCACCTTCATATTGAATATTCCCAAAAACCCCGGCTAGTATTAGAACTAGCGGCGAGGTGAGAGGCGTTATGGCCAAAATATTAGTAGTAGATGACGAACAGGGGATGCGCGAGCTTTTAAGCTTTTTGCTGAGTGATATGCAGCATGAAGTACTAACGGCGGCCAACTTGCAAGAGGCTCTTGGCATTTTGCGGGCTAAAAGCAGTGAACTCGCCTTGGTAATCAGCGACTTACGCCTGCCCGACGGCAGCGGCATGACTATTTTAGCAGAAACACGCGCCATAAATCCCAATATTCAGGTTATTATGATGACGGCCTTTGCTACAGCCGAAAATGCCGTGGAAGCCATGAAGGCCGGCGCCTACGACTATCAAATAAAGCCTTTTAAAATCGACGAAATATCGCTGGTTATCCAAAAAGCGCTGGAAAAATACGAGCTTTTAACCGAAAATCTGGCCCTAAAACAAAAACTGCTCGAGGGGCCGGGCAGCAGCAAAATTTTCGGCAAAAGCGAAGCTCTCATGGCCACCTTGGAACTAGCCGCTAAAGTAGCCCGCGCTAAAACTTCGGTGCTTATTTTAGGCGAAAGCGGCACCGGCAAGGAGCTTTTAGCCCGCTATATTCACCAAAAAAGCCCCAGAGCAAAAGAGACTTTTTGCGCTATCAACTGCGGCGCCATTCCCGATAATCTCATCGAAAGCGAGCTTTTTGGCCATATTAAAGGCTCTTTTACCGGCGCCGACAAAGAGCATATCGGCCTCTTTGAAAGCGCGAGCCGTGGCACCATCTTTTTAGACGAAGTAACCGAGCTGCCTCTTGCCATGCAGGTAAAACTCCTGCGCGTCTTGCAAGAGCAAACCATCCGCCGCGTGGGCGAGGCCAAAGAGCGCTCCATAGATGTGCGCGTTATTTCGGCCACCAATAGAGACATAAAAGCTCTGGTGGAAAACGGCGAATTTCGCGAGGATCTTTATTACCGCCTTAATGTGGTGAGCATAAAAGTGCCGCCTTTAAGAGAGCGCAAAGAGGATATTCCCACTCTGGCACGGGCTTTTCTCTTAAAATATGGCGCAGACATGGGCCTAAAAGCACCGATGGCCATTCAGGAAGAGGCGCTAAATGCCCTTATTCGTTACAATTATCCCGGCAATATCCGCGAACTGGAGAATATCATGGAGCGCGCTCTGGCCCTCTGCGACAGTAGCCAGATTCGCTTGATAGATTTGCCGGAATTTATGCAACAACATGAAGAAACTCTGCCCCAGCCGGGGGAAACTCTGCCCACTACCGGCATAAATTTGGAAAATTATATAGACAGCATCGAAAAAAACTTTTTAGAACAGGCTCTAAGGCAGAGCGGCGGCAGCAAAACTCACGCCGCCAAGCTTTTGGGCCTAACTTTTAGATCCATGCGCTATCGCCTGAAAAAATATGGTTTTCAGGATGAGGAGTAGTTATGACCGAGCAAGAAAAAACGCCATATATTTCAGTAGTTATTCCTTTACACAATGAGGAAGAAGCCGTGGTTACCCTGCATAATGAGCTGGTAGCCGAGCTGGATAAACTGGGCAAAGAATATGAAATTATCTATGTCGATGACGGCAGCCGCGATAAAACGGTAGAAAATTTACATGCCGTCACCAAAAGCTGCGCTGCCGCCACCATCATTAGCTTAAGACGCAATTTCGGCCAAACTGCCGCCATGGCCGCCGGCATGGATGCCGCCAGAGGCGAAATCATCATCACCATGGACGGCGATTTGCAAAACGACCCCAGCGGCATTCCGCTACTCCTCGCCGAAATGGATAAAGGCTTTGATTTGGTCTCCGGCTGGCGCAAACATAGAAAAGATCACTTTTTCACCCGCCGCCTGCCTTCCATGATTGCCAATAAGCTCATCTCCATGCAAACCGGCGTGCGCCTCCACGATTACGGGTGCAGTTTAAAGGCTTATAAAGCCGATGTCTTAAAGCATATTCGCCTCTATGGCGAGATGCACCGCTTTATTCCTGCCGTGGCCTCCATGTACGGCGTAAAAATCAGCGAAGTGCCGGTAAATCACCGGGCCCGCACCACCGGCCACACCAAATACGGCCTTTCACGCACCTTTAGGGTTATTTTAGACCTCATGCTGGTGAAATTCCTTTTAGGCTATTCCACCAAACCCATCCACTTCTTTGGCGGCATCGGCTTTTTTACCCTCTTTTTAGCCTTTTTAACTCTTGCCGCCTCCATTGTGCTCAAAATTGTTTACGGCTGGGATATGACCAACAACCCGCTTTTACTGCTCGCCGTACTCCTTTCCATCCTCTCGGTGCAGAGCATCGCTCTCGGCATTTTGGCCGAAATGAATGCCCGCATTTATTATGAAAGCACCGGCAAACCCATTTACGCCGTGCGCCGGATCTATCATCTGGAAGATTAAGGCCTACCTTGTAACTACCGCTAAATTTTAATAATTGCGCCCGCTGCTGGAATAACTCGTACCATTGCTGGATCGGCTGCCGGAGCTGCTCTTTTGGCGCCGCGTTTTGCTGACACTTTTATAAAGATATTTGCTCCAATGAGTTCTTAAATTAAAGGCCGCAAGATAACTATCGGCATCGGCCGGTACAATCACCGTCATACTTCTTTTAATGACCGTCATAATAATAATAGTAACAATAAGATTAATAAAAGCGGAGATGATAAAGGCTAAAATCAAAAGATCTTGATCAATGGGCAGGCGCTCGTTTTCGGCAAAGAAAGAAGTGAGCCCCATAAAGCTCTCCAAAGAGCCGGAAAGGCCGTTTTCCCTATCGATGCGGGCGCTAAAATCACAATCCTGGCAGAGCTCGGCAGGGCGGCCAATCAGCACTGCCGCCGAAGAATAAGAGCTATCATCTTGGCCTTTACGCACCACGAAAATATAGCCATCTTTACTAAAGCCATTAAAATAGTAAAAATCGCGTCCATATTGTTTAATGGGGATATTATGGGTTGATGTATCGGTGAAAACCACCAAATCATTTCCTGTTTTTTTAATAAAATCAGTGATTTTTTCTTCAATAGCCCGGCGGGTGGCCGCATCATTAAAAATGCCGGCGTTATCTATAAGATGCTCTTTGCTCATATCAGGTGAGCTCGGCAAATCCGGCAAATTCACCGGCCCTTCATGCGGGTTTACCCCGGCCAGGTACCAAGCAGGCAGGACAAAATAATCATGGTAAATATTTTCCACTCCGGCTACATATTTTTTATAAGCTTCATAGTGGCGGCCGGCTCTAATATCGCTATCAATGAGATCATCCAGGCCATTGGTCACCCTATAATTAAAAATTTGCTGCGCCAGGCCAACAGAAGTAGTGCGCCAGCCGCGATTGCCCGGTTCCAGCGAGTGAAAAAAGACGGTGCCACGAAAATCATCACCAAGGCCATAACCATTAAAGAGGAAGAAATCTACCGAATAGGTTTCCATAGAAAAGCCGTGGGTGCTTTTATCGGTAAAAATGACAAAGCCAAAGTTATATTTTTGCACAATATTTTCTATTTGCTCAGTAAGTTCTTTTTCCTGCTCCGGCGTTAAAGTATCGGCATTATCAACCACCCGGGCCAGATTTTCGCCATGGAAATTGGGAAAATGCAGTGGATCGGCCGGATACCAGGCGGGCAGGCCGTTATTGCCATCAGCTCTATAGGCGGCCGCCTCGCTGGCGCCATCAGCTTGGGCGGCAGATCCAGCAGCTTCTTCACTTGCGGCATCGTCCACCCATGCCGGCGTTTGAGCGGCTAAGCTAGCGCTTTCCGGTGTGGGTTCATCTTCGAGAAAAGTTTCAATAAAGGCAATAGCGATAAATATTGAAATAATAAATAAAAGAAAAAAAAGGCAGCCGACAAAACAACCGATTACGGCCTTTTTTTGTTTCTCTTCCTTTTCCCGCGAGCTTTCGGAATGCTCTGTGCCGGCAGTATTATTATTTTCCATAATTCAGCCCAGAAGTTCTAGCATGTAATAAGTTATAAAAGTTCCAATAGCGGAAAGCACTGAAAATATAGCTAAAAAAAGCAGCCAGTAGCGCAATTTGCTAATGGGCAGAGAGCCGGCCAGTTTGCCGGTTTGGCCGTTTATGGCAAAGGGGTAATCTTTACCTTCGTATTTTAAATTAATGAGATAAACCGGCAAAAGAGCGTAACTCACTGCCGGCTTTTTTAAAGCCAGGCCGTTTTTAGTACAAGTAATCGAATTAAAGCTCCCCTTTTTGTCAACTTCTTTACGAAAAACAGCCGTGGAGCTGACTTTCATGCGCTCAGCAGCTCTATGCAGCGTTTCATCCGGGTCATCGTCAAAGCGGGCCGCGTTATAGCCGGAAAGATAAGCCATATCAAAGGGCTTAAGCTCGCTGTAATTATAGGGCTCGATGGCGTCCATTAAATTATTGGGCATGACTTTGCTGCCGTCCACTGGCACGTTTTTAAAAGTGACATCGCCTTCCAAGTGATGCAAATAATATTTTGTTTCTTTATAGTCATAGTTACTATCGGAATAACGGCGCACCTTGGTGGTGTTAAAATCTATCGGCCCGTCCATGGTGGCGTCAAAAAGCCAAAAAGGCACATAAGAGCCGTTTACTTTGCTTAAAGTATGCTGCGTTTTAAAATTAGAGGGCAAAAGAATTTTATTTTTAAAATGGTCGTGGAGCCTTTTTATCACCTCAGCACTCACCAGTTTAAAGGGAATAACGGCATTGGGCTTTAAAAGGCCGGAAAGGCTACTGGAAATAACCAGATTACTGGCGCAGTATGGACACTTTATGGCGGCCGTTGTCGCCGGCGCCTCCACATGACCGCCGCAGGTTTCACAAGTATAAATGACACTTTGGGAGAGCTTTTCGCGGTCTTGCAAAAAGTTTTCTTTATAACTTTCCCACGAAAACTCAGCTGCATCCGCGCTATCGGCCAAAGAGTTTAGCACATCGAGTTCAAAAGAATTGCCGCAATGCTCGCAAGTGAGCTTTTGCGTGCCGGCCGCAAAAGAGAGAGTGGAACCGCAAGAAGGGCAAGGGCAAGAACGGGCATCAGTTGCCATGGTACACCTCACAAAAGCGGAGGGCATTAAAACACAGTTTTAGGGAATATAGAAGAGTTAGTTTAGAAAATGCACTATTAGCTAGCGGGCAATGGTAGCAAAGTGTTATAGCAAATAAAGCCTTAAGGAGGGCGCGATGAAAAAAAGATTTTTCGCTGTTTTTAGCCTCTTATTAGTTTCCTTGCTAACTGCGCCTGCCGCTTTGGCAGCAGAACTTTCGGCCAAAGAGATTGTCGATAAAGCCCTCGATCATAACTTTTTTGGCTTTAAACAGGCCGAAGTGGATCTCACCATGAATCTGGTGGCCAAAAACGGCACAGCGCGCAAAAGACGGCTTAATATCCGCTCTTATGAGGACGAAGCCGGCCTGAGCCACACTCTGGCCCGCTTTTTGGAGCCTGCCGATGTGGCCGGCACCACCTTTTTGGTGCACGAAAACAAAGAGGGCAACGACAGCCAGTTTTTATATTTGCCCGCCTTTGGCAAAGTAAAACGCATCACCGCCGGGCAAAAAAATCAGCGCTTTATGGGCACAGATTTTACTTACGGCGATATGCAGACCGATAGCTTAAAAGGAGCCAATTTAAAAAGGCTATCCGACCAAAAACTCTCCGGGCAAAATGTCTATGTGATTGAAGCTGTTCCCCAAAGCGGCAAAGAGGCGCAATATAGTAAAACAGTGGCCTTCATCCACCCGCAAACCTTTATCCCCATGATGCTGGAATTTTATGGCAATGACGGCGCTAAGGTAAAGGAACTCAAGGTTTTTAATGTAAAAAAAGTAGATGGCCAGTGGGTAATTATGAAAGCCAAAGTAAGTGATTTAATCAAAGGCAGCCACACCGATTTGGAAATTCTCACTATCGATACCAGCGTAAAAATGGCCCAGGAAGACTTTTCGCAAGCGGCTATGACGCGCTAAGGATTAGTTTATGAAAAAATTAAAATATATTAGTGTGTTATCGCTGCCAGTCTTTTTGGGCCTTCTGGCTTGCAAGGAGCCGGTGGCCACCTCCAACTTAGAGCTAAAAAAACTCCCGCCAATTAGTGAAAAAGCTGCTTCAGAGCCCCAAATAGCGGAGGAAGAAAGTCCATATTCCCCTCTTTTGGCAACCCTTATTCCGCCTGGCGCCGCCGGCCAAAAACGCGAGGTAACTTTTTGGTACGGCCTTTATATGCAAGGGCAAAAAGTCGGCTATATGAAGCAACATAACGAAATAAAAGCCGGTGAAGTCCATTTTCATAGTTCCATGTATGCCAGCGTCAAAGGCATGGGGCGAAAGACCGATATCACGGTAAACGAATCGCAAATTTTCACTTTAAAAAACGGAGAGTTAAAGCAGCTAAGTTTTAGCCAGAGTTCGCCGGACCAAATGGAAATGCGCCAGGAGGGCTTTTGCCGCAGCGGCACTTTATACATCAGTAGCTATACCGGCAATCAAAAGCAGGAAACCTCTTTCCCCTGCGTGGAAAATCTCAAAAATCATCTGGCAGTGGAAGCGCTCATTTTAGCGGGCGAAAAAAGAGAAAAAGAGAGTGTAACAAGTTCTCGCTATGAACCCTCACTGATGCAACCGGTTACCAATAAGAGCCTGATAAAAAAAATCAGCGCTACTCTGGTGGACGGCATCAAGGGGCAAACTTATGAAATCGAAGAAAAAACCATAAATCCTCCGGGCACCGGCCTCTCTTCGGTATCTATATATAATAGTGAAGCCCTCCTCCTCTCTACACAGGTGGGCGGCTTTTTTACCGCTAAGCTGGAGAGTGAAGCCGAAGCCCAAAAACCAACCTCCTCGCGTGACATTTTGGTGGCCAGCGCCATTAAATTACCAGGCGATACTCCGGCCGACATTCTTGGTGGCAGTTATAGGCTCATAGCCGCCGGTTTTCCGGAAGATTTTACTCTACCGCCGGCCAGTCTCGGGCAAAAGGCCGAGCGCCGTGACGATAAGATAATTTTTACCTTTATGCCGCAGGAAAAACCGGCCAATTTGCCGCAAGTGCCGCTGAAGAATGAAGGCGAAGCAGCTAAATATTTGATAAATGAGCCGCAGTACCAAAGTGCAGCCAAAGAAATCAAAGAGTTGGCCGCTTCTCTCACCGCCGGCGGCGATTATTGGCAAACTCACCAGAATATTTTGCACTATGTTTATAAAAGCCTCAAAAAGAGCTATGTGCCGGCCATGGCCAATGCCCTCGATGTGCTCAAAATCGGCAAAGGCGATTGCACTGAACACAGCACGCTTTATGTGGCTCTGGCCAGGGCTGCCGGCATACCGGCCCGCCAGGCGGTGGGCGCGGCTTACTGGCCGCAGGGCGGCGGCTTCGGCTGGCATGCCTGGGCCGAAATTTGGACCGGCGAAAACTGGCTGGCTGTCGATCCCACTTGGGATCAGGAAATTGCCGATACCACCCATTGGCATTTTGCCAGCGGCTCCATGGATGCCCAGGTGCGCATTTCCGGCCTTCTAGGCAGCGTAAAAATTATCAGCGCCCAAAAACTTTGAACTTTTTCCCGGAAAAAACACTTCCCAGCTCACCGCAGGCGATATTCTATATTGTAATTTTGCTTCCTTTGGTGCTATGGCATAGCCAGCAGTTTGGCGACATCAAGCGCCCTGCTTTTCGGGCTTACCTTTTATTCTTGTAAAAAACGCCCCTTAGGAGAATATATGTTTTCTTTTACCGACTCTTTTGGTTGGGAGATTTTTGGCTACTTGGCTTCGGCCCTGGTCATTTTCTCTCTCACCCGCACCAATGTTAAACAGCTCTGGCGCATGAATGCCATCGGCGATATTGCCACCATCATTTATGCCCTGCCGAAAAACGCCATCCCGCTTGTCATTATGAATCTTGGCGCATTAATTATTGATATTATTCAGCTTGTCCGTCTGCGCAGCATTCCTACAGCCTTTAATTTGGTAACCGCCACCAAAGGCTCGGGCTATTATACCTGGTACACCGAGCGCCATGCCGAAGATATTAAAGCTTTTGACCCGGAGGAGCGTTACAAAGAGGCGCAAAAGACCTTCTTTTATGTGCGCAACGATGAAGTGGCCGGACTTTTGGCCTATAACGAGCTGGAAAACGGCACAGTAGAAATTGTGCTGGATTATGTCACCCCAAAATTCCGCGATGTGCGCATCGGTTCTTACTTTTTTGGCAGCGAGTGCCCGCAATTTAGCCCCAAAGGGATAAATACGCTCATCACCCGCACCAAAAATCCGGCTCATGAAGGTTATTTGCGCAAAATCGGCTTCACCCATCGCGCCAGCGGCGAGTGGGTAAAAGCGCTCTAAGATTTTCCCGGCTATGGCCCTTGGCCTTTAGGAGTATTAAATGGCTATTCCTCCCATGCCTAAGCGTTCAAAGTTCTTAACAGCCTTTTTGGTGCTTACTTTGGTAGCCCAGGGCGTGCTCATGATTATGCGCCATAAAACGCAGCGCGAAATAGCGGAATTGCAAAAAGAGCGGCAAAAAATGATAGTTCCCCTGCCCAAAGTGGATCCCAAGGAACAAGTGGCCGCCTTTTTAGCCGAGCGGCGGACCAAATACCCCATCTTAAAAAATGACGCCCAATCCGACAGCTCGAGCGATGCCATCACTGATATGACGCACCTCACGGCCGATAAAAAGGCGCAATAAGCCTAAAACTTGCCCTTTTATATCTTCCATTTATGCTACTCCTTCGGGAGGTCGTAATGACTACTACTATATTGCTCGAGATTTTGGGCATTTTCGGCTCGCTTATATTATCCGCCTTTTTTTCCGCCAGTGAGACAGCTCTCACCGCATTGCCTTATGTAAAACTGCGCCATCTTATTGAAAAAGATGAAGAAATGGGCAAAAGGCTTAAGCTCTGGCTTGATAAACCCAATCGCACGCTCACTACTATTTTAGTGGGCAATAACATTGTAAATATTTTTGCCTCGGCTCTGGCCACCGATTTGGCTTATAGCCTCTTTAAAAACGGCGGCATGGCTATAGCGGTTGGCGGCATGACTCTTTTAGTGCTCATTTTCGGCGAAATCGGCCCAAAAACCATTGCCAAACACAATGCCGAAAAGTTTGCTCTTAAAATCATGCGCCCGTTAACCTTTTTTTATTACCTCTTTTTGCCTATTACTCTGGTGCTTGTAAAAATCATCAATATAACCACCAGCGCGGTAGGCGGCGATTTAAAACGGGCCGCGCCCTTCATGACCACCGAGGATTTTGAATTTTTGATTGAGCTCTCTCATCGCGAAGGTGTTTTAAAAGAATACGAAGAGGAGATGTTACAATCTATTTTGGAGTTTCGCGATACCACTATTAAAGAGATTATGGTACCCAGAACTTCCATGGTGGCCGTGGATATTGAGGCCGAGAGCGCCGATGTTTTGCAAATGCTGGTAAAAGACGGCCATAGCCGCCTGCCGGCTTATAAAGATTCCATCGACAATATCATTGGCCTGCTCTATGCCAAAGACTGTTTAAAGCAAATAGCCCTTTATCCCAATGAGCCGCTTAAATTAGAAGCTATGCTGCGAAAGACCTTCTTTGTGCCGGAAACCATGAAAATCTCCCTGCTTTTAAAGGATTTTCAAAAGAAGAAAACCCACATGGCCATTGTGGTGGATGAATACGGCGGCACGGTGGGCGTCGTGACTTTAGAGGATATTATCGAAGAGATAGTGGGCGAAATTAACGACGAATACGATATTGAAGAGCGCTCTTTCAGAAAAACGGCGGAAAACAAGTATTTAATCGACGGCCAGGCCTCTATTTACGACCTCGATGAGGCCCTTTCGCTCAATATGCCGGAGAGTGAGCAATATGAGACCATCGGCGGTTACCTCACCTACTTGCAGGGGCATATTCCCAAAGCCGGCAGCAAAATAAACCTTAAAAATATGGAATTTATCATTAAAGAGGCCGATGAGCGCCATATAAAGCTGGTAGAGCTTTCGCTCCTGCCGGAAAGTAAAGGAAAATGAGCATCTTACACAAAGCCTTTTTTAGAAATACCTGGCGAGTAGTTATTGCCTTAGCGGTTATTGTCGGCGTTATTATTAACACCCTAGAACCGATTGCGCTCAGCGCTGTTTTTTCTTATTACACTATTCAGAGCAACATTCTTTGCCTCGTAACCGCCATCTGGCTAATAGCCCGCGAGGCCGGTCATTCCCGCCTGCCGGAGCCCAAATATGCCACCATAAAAGTGGGCGTGGTGATGGCTATTTTGCTCACCGGCCTGGTATTCCATTTTATGCTGAGCTCCGCCCTTTTTGCCGAGCCCCACTCGCCGCGCTTTTATCTGGGCAATGCCCTCGTGCACTATGTTGTGCCGGCGATGATGTTTTTTGATTATCTTTTATTTGATAAAAAAGGGCTGCTTAGCCGCACTTCGCCTTTCTGGTGGGTCATTGTGCCTTATGCCTACTGCTTATATGTCTTTATCTATAGCGGCCTATGCGGCGGCCGTTTTGCCGGCGGAGCCAAAGTTCCCTATTTCTTTTTCGATTATGAAAAATATGGCTATGGCGGCGTTTTGCTCTGGATATTACTCATCAGCGCTTTTTATATTGCTCTCTCCTATGGGCTCGTAGCTTTGGATTATTTTCTGGGGCGGAAAAAACTTGGTAAAAACTAAAGATGGTGCCTTTATGCCGTAGTTAGGAAATTTACGAACTTGGTTGGATACTGACTTTAGGAATAATTTAACTCAAAAGAGTCGCTATCGGAACATAAGTTATACATTATCACAATGAGGTGTTGGCATGGATTTATCTGGCATTAACAATAATGAAGATGTGCTTATAGTCATACCTTCACTGGAGCCTGATAATCGCTTACTTACTCTTCTGCACGAACTTAACACTCAAAAGGCCGGACCGATAATTATTATTAACGATGGTAGCCTGCCTGAATATGACCATTATTTCGATGAGGCGAAGGAAAAATATGGGGCTACAATTATAAAGCATGCTCATAATATGGGCAAAGGAGCCGCTTTAAAGAGTGCTTTCAGTTATATCTTGGATAAATATCCTAAAGCAATCGGTTGTGTAACTGCCGATTCTGATGGTCAACACACTGCGAAAGACATTGCCGCCGTAGTTGATGCTTTGCGCCGTTATCCGCAAAAAATGGTTCTGGGAGTGCGTACTTTTGATAAGAATATTGTTCCCTTTAAAAGCCGTTTTGGCAATATTCTTACCAGATTTTTATACCACCTTTTATATGGTATTAAACTTTCTGACACGCAAACTGGCCTAAGAGCTATACCATCCATATTTATGAAAGACCTTTTAATGGTAAAAGGCGACCGCTTTGAGTTTGAAACACATATGCTCATAGAAGCCAAAAACTTAGATATTTCTATTTGTGAGGTACCAATAAGTACCGTTTATGATTCTAAAGAGCATCACGCCACACATTTTAAACCGCTTTTAGATTCTATAAGAATTTACCGCGTCCTTTTTGGGCAATTTATGCGTTATGCTTTTGCCAGTCTATCATCGGCTCTATTAGATTTGCTTCTGTTTCACGTTTTTTGTCGATTGTTCCAAGGCCATTTTGAAAGTGTTATTTATGCCAGTGTAGCTACTGTCAGTGCCCGCATTATATCTGCCACATATAACTTCTTATTAAATTACTATTATTCTTTTCACAGCCGGGAAGATATAAAACGCGCTGCCGTTAAATATACTGCGCTGGCTCTTATTTCTGGATTCAGCAGTGCTTCACTGGTCGCCTATGCCCTGCTTTTAGTTAAAACTTCTAAGGAACTTTTTGTTAAAATACCTATAGATGCCTTTCTATTTTTGTTAAATTATTACATTGAAAGACGTATAATATATAAGCGGTCAAAAGGTAATAACAATGATTGCTGTCGTTAATATTTTCATCACACTGGCTTGTCTGTTGCTATTTAATACATTTTTTGCCGTAAAAGATGAAATGTCTTTCACCAATAGTATCGACAGTTTGTTTTTATTTATTTTAATATATTACATACTTTATAAACGTTCCGCCCAGGTCTGGGAGAAAAGGAAAATCATTATCACCTTTAGCTGTGGCACCTTTTTAGCCCTGTTATATGCTTTTGGCTCTGCCCTTGATACATTTGCTACTATCGAGTTTTCCAATGTTTTTCTCTGGATTTCAATAATAGCATATGGCTATATCGCTTCCTTGCTTATCGGTTTCGCATATGATGCTCTTTCTGCTTTTCAAAAAAAGCTAAATACTGAAAAGAGTCAGTCTAGCCATAAGATTATTGAGAAAATTCGCTATGTTGAAGTCGCTCTTTTTACACATCGTTGGGCTCTATTTGCCCTAATATTTCTCTTGTGGTTACCAGTTTATTTGGCCTTTTTCCCTGGCAAATTTAATTACGATGCCACAGATCAGTTTAATCAATTAGCCAATGGCTATAATGAAAATTTTCCTAAATTACATACAGTTATCATCAATGGAATTTTATATTTAGCCCATGAAGCTACCGGGAGTTATAATGTTGGCATAGCCATTTTTACTATTTTACAAATGCTCCTTTTGGCTCTGAGCTTCAGCGAAATATTAATCTGGTTTTATAGACAAAAACTGAACCAGCATTTTGTTTTTTTCCTCTTCCTGTATTATAGCCTTTTCCCAGTTATACATATTCTAGTAACAACTACAGTTCGTGACATTATGTTTGCTGGTTTTCTAAATTATGCCATCTTTTTGCTTTATATTATGGTGGCACACAAAGACTTATTTTGGCAAACATCCTCAAAATGGCTGCTATTTCCCTTTATTTTTGATCTGGCGATTTTGGCAAGGAATAACAACACCAGCTTGCTTATGGTAGTTTTGCTTATTGTATTAGCTGGGGTAACAATATTCTTTCCAGGCAAGAAGCATATTAAAAAATCGCTTACAGCCAGTGCTATCATGATTTCCTTTTATTTTATTATGGCCGCTTTTCTGGATTGGTATTGCCGACCAGTAATAGCCAAGCCAAATTCACTAGTAGCAAATACTATTTTACTGCAAGGTGTATCTAGGGCATATCATTATAACATTCTAACACCGAGTGAGCAAAGCTTGGTATTGAAATATACAGATAAAATGCGTCCATACGTTCCTAATAATGGTGACCCGGCCAAAATATCCTTTTTAGGGAAGCGCGGACTAAATAATACAAAAAATATTTTAAAAATGGCCAAAGAATTTAGAGCATCCTATCCTTCAGTTTTTCTTAATGCTTATCTGGCCAATTCCGAGGGCGTTTGGTTTCCTGGTACTATTTTGGATGGTTATAATCGCGCCGGTATTTATAAATCATACGATAAATGTTACTTCTATTCAGCATTGAGCCTGGCCAAACCAGGTACTATAAAATCACTTATTCCTGGCTTAGCTGGCTGGTATGAAAAAATCGGCCTCTATTATTCTTTTGAAAAAATACCGCTTATATCACTGTTTTTTTCACCAGCTTTCTATTTGTGGCTTACGATTTTCTCCCTGGGTTATTTGCTTTGGCGCAAACGTTATATCTTTATTACTCCAGCTGTTTGCTGCTTAATTTATATCTTTGTCTGTTCTTTTGTACCAATTATTATACTTCGTTATTTGGCTGCTGTATTTTTTATGGTGCCGCTTCTTTTGGGAGCTGTTTTTGAACATAATGAAGATTTGCCCTTGGCAGAAGAGTGCCCCAGTCAGGAGTTCCAACAATAAGCGAAAATTTTGGGGTGCTTACCTGTGCCAAAGGAGAATATGATGAGTGAAGACCAAAGCTTAGTCTTAAAAGCCATTGATTCAATCTATGACGGTGTTGTAACAGGTTCAGTTCCCTGATTTGATTCTGCGAGCGAACTCGCAAGATCATATTTAAATGATGCTGATTACCAAACGCTGCTGGAAGCTGCCGAAGCTTTGGTCAGATAGCAAAACACCAAAGCCTTTGCCGATGGTGCCATCACCAGTCTCGGAGGATTTGTAACTATGGCGGTTGCTCTTCCGGCCAATGTAGCCAGTGTATTAGCCCTGCAAATACGCATGGTTGCCGCCATCGCTTATATCAGTAATCCCAATATTGATTTAAACGATGACAGAATCAAAGTAATAGCCAAATGCTGTCTCCTTGGTGAATCCATAGAACAAATTGCCAAAAAAGCCGGAATACAAATAGTCGAAAAATTGACCACAAAAAAACTGCTGCCCCTGCTATCCGGTAAAATGCTCACCAAAATAAACCAGGCTGTCGGCTTTCGGCTGGTAACCAAATTCGGGTCCAAAGGCGCCATAAATCTGGCCAAAGCCGTGCCTTTCTTGGGAGCTGCTGTGGGCGGTATTTTTGACGGTGTTTCAACAAATATTGTCGGCAATGCGGCAATAAGAACTTTTATAAAAGAAGATTATTAACAGCTTCTGAGTAATAATTTCCGCTGCTTATCGTTGTGAGCGTCTATTTGCTATATTTTGGGCCCAAAGCCCCTTCCGCAGTTCGCCAACGGCTAAAACGCACGAGAGCAGGATTAAATACTGGCAGCCTGCCAAACGATAGACCTCACGGCCAAAGCCGCAAGGTCTATTGAGTTTTCCCGGCGCCTCGCTGGGGCCCTGCAGGCAGTTGCTTGTTTATCCACTCGCCGCCGCAGGCGGGCGGATCGCGCCATTTTTGAGCCGGGCGCCGCTGGGCAGTTATACATAATATGTATAAACATATTCACAATACACCGCACAGCTTTCGCCGAGTGGTGTATCATCTCCCCAGCGCATATCGGAACTTGTCTTTGTCCTACCTGTTTGAGAGGTCTATATTGTATATTATTTTATTTTGTCAAGTGTTTTTTAGAAAAGGTTGAATAGTTGTGAAAAAGCGGCTTTGCTTTACTAATTAAGCAATTTTACATCTATTTCCGCAAACTCGGCTGCTTCTTCTTTGGTGTGACCAAGGGCCATGAATTTTTGGGCCAAAAGCAATTTGCCCTTTTCCATGCCCTTTTCCATGCCCTTTTCCATGCCCTTTTCCATGCCCTTTTCCATGCCTTTTTCCATGCCTTTTTCCATGCCTTTTTCCATGCCTTTTTCTAATATCGCAGCTACACTGGATCGCCTATCTATATCGGCCATTTCTTCCTGAAATTGCCTGGCCCAGCGTAACCTGTCGCCGCTCATATATGTAAGTACAAATTCGGCAGCCATAATGCCCTCCTCTTTTT